>OCZU010000233.1_pt1 | contig 39864 bp, 28 predicted proteins | sample 1539001 | NCBI WGS metagenome assembly OCZU01 (sample SAMEA3539306, study PRJEB22396) | soil metagenome | biome: tundra; feature: field; material: soil | place: USA | collected 2010-05 | depth 0.15 m | reverse complement strand
GAATCAGATGATTGCCCCCGATGGCTGAAAGATCACCGTCCCCGGAATAGACCACGACGTTCAGCTTTGGGTTTGCCAACTTGAGGCCGGTGGCGAAGGGGATGGCGCGGCCGTGCGTGGTGTGGAAGGAATCGAGTTTGACGTAGCCCGCCACGCGCCCGGTGCAGCCGATGCCCGAGACCAGGGCCAGCGATTTTAAATCGATCTTCGAGTCGATGAGCGCGCGGGCGAAGGAGTTCACAGTGGTGCCGATACCGCATCCCGGGCACCAGATGTGAGGCATGCGATCGGTGCGCAGGAGAGGCTCGACGGGATTGACGATGCCGATCAAACTGTCTGACATCTGCTGGCCTCCACGATTACTTTGAGGATGTCCTCGGGTTTATGAACACCGCCGCCGGCGTGAGACACGGCGAATGTCTTTGCCTGACCTGCGGCAGCTCGCTCCACTTCCCGCACCATCTGTCCCAGGTTGAGTTCAGGAACCACGAATGCTTTCACCTTCGCTGCAAGTTCGCGGATCTTAGTTTCGGGGAAGGGCCAGGCGGTGATCAGGCGCAATTTGCCGATGCGCAGACCTCGTTCCCGAGCCGCCTCGATGGCTCGCTGAGCCACTCGAGAAGTGATCCCATAGGAGACGACCACAACATCTGCGCCTTCGAGTTGCTCTTCTTCAAACAGGGCAATGCGGTCGGCGGCGTTGCGAATCTTGTTTTGCAATCGGCGAACCAGCTTGTCCTGGACCGGCGGAGTCATGTTGGGATAGCCGCGTTCGTCGTGGGTCAAGCCAGTGACGTGAAAGTTGTAGCCTTCTCCGGCGTGCGCCATTTCCGGCACGCCGTCGCCGTTGGCGCCATAGGGCAGGTAATCCTCGACTGACTTGCGGGTATGGCGTCGGGGCGTGATCTCGATTTGATCGGCGGGAGGGATCACTACCTTCTCGGTCATGTGACCCACCACTTCGTCCATCATGAACATGACGGGCACGCGAAATTCTTCGGCCAGGTTGAAAGCGGTGATGGTGAGGTCAAAACACTCCTGTGGCGAATTCGGGCAGAGGGCAATGATTTCGTAGTCGCCATGCGAGCCCCAACGCGCCTGCATCATGTCGGCTTGCGCAGGGAGTGTCGGCAGGCCAGTCGAGGGCCCTCCGCGCTGCACGTCGACGAACACGCATGGGGTTTCGGTCATGGCCGCGTAGCCGATGTGTTCCATCATCAAAGAGAAGCCGGGGCCGGAGGTAACGGTGAACGCCTTGGCTCCTCCCCATACGGCGCCCTGTAACGTGATCGACGCCGCGAGTTCGTCTTCCATTTGGATAAACGTTCCGCCTACTTTAGGCACGCGAGAGGCGAAGCGCTCGACGACTTCGGTGGAAGGAGTAATGGGATATCCAGCGGCGAATCGGGCGCCGGCAGCCAGCGCGCCTTCGCAGCAGGCGTGGTCACCATCGATGAAGTGTGTGCCGGTAAGCACACCGCGAGGGTCAGCCTTCATTTGTCACCTGCCTTATCGGGAGCCACTTTGGTGGCGTAAATGGCGAAATCTGGGCAGTACATGCCGCACAGGTCACAACCACTGCACTTTTCCGGATGCACGACATGCGGCGGATGGTAGCCCTTGGAATTGAAGGCGGAAGAGAGAGCGAGCACGTGGGAAGGACAAAACTCCACACACAGGCCGCAGGCTTTGCAATGCTCGACAACAATGGAAACGCGTCCTTTTGCCATGAAATCCCCACGCTGTAGGTGGTAGAACACCCCACGAAACAGGCTTAATTATGCTTTCCAGACGGCGTCACTGGATGTGACATTCATCACGTATGTGTGTGAAGAGGCGCACACCTTGCGCACGCGACCCGTGGGGTACAACGAAGGCGGCCATCAAACTTTGTCACTCAGGATGATCGCGGTGTTGTCCTGATTGAGGCGGTGGGGCACAATCTGTTGTGATCTTGGGCACAGCAATCGGAAAAGCAGTGGACTAATTTGAAATGAAAGGAATGCTCACACGTTTTTGCCGCCGCTACGGTTGCTAACAGCGCAGCCCGTTTTTGGTTTGCGAGCGTGCTTAGATTTCAGAGAAGAAAACTTGGTTTCAAAGGAGAAAATTCGATGTCGATAAAGAAATTGATTCTAGTGTTCTCTGCCCTGTTCGTATTCACCTGCATGGCCGTCGCACAGGACCAAACGCAGGACCAAACCAAAACAACCATCCAGCATGTCACCGTCAAGCCGACGTCACCCGCATCCGGCAAGGAAATGTACACGTCATACTGCGCCGTTTGCCACGCAACGGACGGCAAGGGTGGAGGTCCCGCGGCCAGCGCGTTGAAGACTCCTCCCGCCGACCTTACACTGTTGAGCAAGAACAACGGAGGAAAATTTCCCTCTTTGAAAGTCGCGTCCACAATCCGCGGGACATCCGACCTGCCCGCGCACGGATCCAAGGAAATGCCGGTATGGGGACCGTTGTTTCGCAGTATCAGCGGTGGACACGAGGGTGAGGTACAGCAACGCGCGGCGAACCTGACCCAATACATTGAAACTCTGCAGGCGAAATAGCCAGCCCGGCAAGCATCTGGGACCGGTTGTGCACGGCCGATGGGGCATAAGCACTTGCTTGTGCCCGTCGCTGGTTTATTGCAGATAGGTTTGGGGGCGGGACTGACCACTCGGATCCTGCCAGGAAGCTCACCTCGAGCAGCCTCGCAAGTCAAGACCTGTGCCCCTCGTTCTGGGTTGCTAATCTAGAAACTCCAGACAATTAGTCCGCGTGAACGACCGCTTTCTCGAGTTCTGGTGTCGAAGTAGCGGGCTCGGACTCCCGCGCGTCCACCACGGCGATGGCAACCACGTTCACAATTTCCTCGACTTCGGCGCCGCGCGCCAGCAAATGCACAGGCCGCGCCATCCCCATGAGGATGGGACCAAGGATCTCGGCGCCGCCAATCGTCGTTAGGAGCTTGTAGGCAATGTTGGCGGATTCAAGGTTTGGAAACACCAACACATTGGCGCCGCCCTTCAGCGAACTGAAAGGATAGGTCTGCTCCAGAATTTCGGGGGAGACAGCCGCATCCGCCATGATCTCTCCATCCACAATCAAGGTTGGATCAGCTTTGTGCAACAGCTCCACCGCTTTCCGAACCTTGTCGCAGGATGGATGCTTGCTGCTGCCAAAACTGGAGAACGAAAGCATGGCAACTCGCGGTACTAAATCAAAGCGCCGAGCCTCTTGCGCGGCACACAGGGCGATTTCCACCAGGTCTTCCGCCGAGGGATCGATATTGACGCTGGTGTCCGCCAAGAACAATAAGTCCCCTTTGCGCGTAATCAGGGGATAGCATCCGGCGACCTTATGCAGGCCTTCGCGCATGCGGACGATCTGCAGTGCGGGGCGAATGGTGTCGGGGAAGTGCTGGGTAACACCGGACACCAGGGCATTCGCATCTCCCATGTGCACCATCATCGACGCGAAAATGTTGCGCTCGTCGATCAGCGTGCGCGCCTCGGTGAGAGTTACGCCCCGGCGCTGGCGCAGGCGGAAGAGTTCCTGGATGTAGGCTTCGCGAAGCGGGGAAGCCGCTGGATCCACGATCTCCGCCTCGCGCAGATCCAGTCCAAGCTCCGCGCTTTTTGCTTGAATAATCGCAGGATTGCCGAGCAGGATGGGTGTCGCGATCTTTTCTTCCAATATCGAGTGACACGCTCGCAGGATCTTCTCGTTGTCTCCTTCGGGAAAGACGACATGCTTGGGTTTGGCCTGGGCCTTGTGAATCATCAGGCGAGAAATCTCGTGGGTCTTGCCCAGATGACGCTCGAGTTGTTCGCGGTATGCTCGAATATCGATCGGTTCTTGGGCCACTCCAGTTTCCATCGCTGCCTGGGCTACGGCTGAGGATTCCCACACCAGCACACGCGGATCAAACGGCTTAGGGATCAGGTAGTCGGGTCCGAACTTCAGCCGCGCTACGCCGTAGGCGCGGCAGACCGAGTCAGGCACATCTTCCTTGGCGAGGTCTGCCAAGGCACGGGTGGCGGCAAGTTTCATTTCTTCATTGATCGTGGTAGCGCGCACGTCCAACGCACCACGGAAGATGAAGGGGAAACCGAGCACATTGTTCACCATGTTGGGGTAATCGGAACGCCCGGTGCACATGATGACGTCGCTGCGGCAGGCTCTGGCGTCGTCGTAAGTAATCTCCGGATCGGGATTCGCCATGGCGATGACAATCGGACGGGCGGCCATCGAGCGGACCATGTTCTGCGTAACCACGCCGCCGACGGACAGTCCCAGGAACATATCGGCATCCACCATAGCCTCGGCCAGAGTGCGCAGCTTGGTATCTTGTGCGAAGCGCTGTTTGTAACGATTCATGCCTTCTGTACGGCCTTTGTAAACCACTCCCTTGGTGTCGCACAACGTGATGTTCTCCCGCTTGAGTCCCAGACGAACGTAGTGCTCGGCAGTGGCTACGGCCGATGCACCGGCGCCGTTGATGACGAGACGGATTTTGCCGATATCCTTGCCCACCACTTCCACTGCGTTCAATAGGGCAGCCCCGGAAATAATGGCGGTGCCATGCTGGTCGTCATGAAAGACGGGGATCTTCATCGTCTTTTTCAAGGTCTCTTCAATGTAGAAGCACTCCGGCGCCTTAATGTCTTCAAGATTGATGCCGCCGAAGGTAGGCTCGAGCAACTGGCAGACCTTGATAACGTCTTCCGGATCGTGAGAATTGACTTCAATGTCGAAGACGTTCACGTCGGCAAAACGTTTGAATAGAACGGCCTTGCCTTCCATGACGGGTTTGGCGGCGAGGGCCCCGATGTCGCCCAGACCGAGCACTGCAGTTCCATTCGTCACCACGGCCACCAGGTTGCCGCGGCCGGTGTACTTGAAGGCATCGTGCGGGTTTCGCTGGATCTCGAGGCAGGGTATTGCCACTCCGGGGGTGTAGGCCAGGCTGAGATCGTGCTGAGTGCGGCAAGGCTTGGTGGGAGTGACTTCAATCTTTCCCGGGCGTGTGCCGAAATGATAATCGAGCGCTTGTTGCTTGGTAACCGGCATATGTACTCCTTAGTGTTTCTCGGCCTGATGGTCGCGGCTCTCGGGCTCCTGCCGCAATTGGAAATATGGCTCTTTCAGTCCCAAATCTGCTGTGATGCCGCTCACCTGCCACAGTGACTCTAAGCCATGTTCTAGTCACCGCTTAGAATTCTCCACGCTGCGCGGCCGGTAACTTTAACATGCTGCACGCTCTTGACAGCCTTCATGTATTGCGCGCGCTCGAAGGCTGAGGGATTGGGACAGCGAATCTGACTCATGCTGCCTTTCATCTGCTGAACCGATTCGTATTCGTGCTTTTCCATCCATTCCAGCAACCCTTCCTCGATGTCCTGAAGATGACCGATCCCATTGCGCAACAGGGTGGAGCAGAGCATAGTAACGTCAGCGCCGACCATCAGCAGTTTTACGACGTCCTCGGGGCCGTGCACACCGCTCGTCGCAGCCAGGTTGGCCTGCAGGTGACCGTAAAGGATACCGATCCAAGTCAGCGGAAGCCGCAGCTCCTGGGGAGTGCTGAGCAGCACATTGGGTTGGATTTCCAACTCATCAAGGTTGATGTCCGGTTGATAGAAGCGATTAAACAGAACGAGTCCGTTCGCGCCGGCCTGGTCGAGGCGCTTCGCCATGTTGGCCATATTGCTGAAGAAAGGGCTGAGCTTGACCGCGACGGGAATCGTCACCACCGACTTTACGGCCTTGAGAATGTCGAGGTACTGCTGCTCGACCGCATTGGAGGTGAGTTCGGGATCGGTGGGAATCGAGTAGATGTTGCATTCCAGGGCATCTGCCCCCGCCTGCTCGATAAGGTTGGCGTATTGCGTCCAGCCACCGACGGTGGTGCCGTTGAGGCTGGCGATAATCGGCACCGACACTGCCTTCTTGGCCCGACGGATGTGATTGAGATAGCCCTCGGGTCCCATGCAGAATTCATCGGGCTGAGGGAAGAAACTAGCGGCCTCCGCAAAACTGTTTGTGCCTTCAGCTAGATGGTGCTCAAGCTCGAAACTTTCCTGTCGCAATTGCTCTTCGAACAGCGAATACAACACCACGGCAGATGCGCCTGCATCTTCGAGACGGCGGATGCCATCGATTTCTTGCGACAACGGCGATGCAGAAGCTACCAGAGGCGTACGAAGATGCAAACCCAGGTAAGTGGTTCTCAGGTCGATCATGATTTCTCCTGCGTCTCTGCCGGGGCCTTGCTCGGTCCTAGCCCTTCTCCGTTGAACTTCCGTTGCGCAAGATACTCGTAGAGGTGAAAGCGCGTAATGGCATCATGCTGCGCTTCCTGCCAGAGGTGCTTGGCGTCCTCCGGCCTGCTCTTGGTGAGCATCTTGAAACGCGTTTCCATCTGCATGAAATCCGAGACCTTGCGCGTTGGCGTCCGTGAATCAAGGGTCAGCGGATTCTCGCCCTGCGCGGCCCGTTCCGGGTTGTAGCGATAGAGTAGCCACTGTCCAGAGTCGACTGCCGCTTTCTGATTCGACATTGCCGTCGTCATGTTGATACCGTGAGCGATGCAGTGCGAATAGGCGATGATGAGACTGGGCCCGTTGTAGGCCTCGGCCTCCAGGAAGGCCTTCAGTGTGTGTTCGTCTTTGGCACCCATGGCTACGCTGGCGACATAAATATTGCCGTAGCTCATGGCAATGAGTCCCAGATCTTTCTTGGGGCCGGGCTTGCCGCCGGCCGCAAATTTCGCTACCGCGGCGCGCGGCGTGGCTTTGGAGGCCTGACCTCCGGTGTTGGAGTAGACCTCGGTATCGAGCACCAGCACGTTGACGTTGCGGCCGCTGGCTAACACGTGATCGAGGCCGCCGTAGCCGATGTCGTAGGCCCAACCGTCTCCGCCAACGATCCAGATGCTCTTCTTGACCAGTAAATCGGCGATACTGAGCAACTGCCTGGCGTCGAGTAAGTCTGAGCCGTTCAGTTTTTCTTTCAGCAAGTCCACACGCTGGCGCTGTTCGAAGATGTCTGCTTCGTCTTTCTGTGGAGACCCGAGAATCGCGCTAGCGAGTTCTTCGCCGATCGTTCCCGCGAGGCGCTTGAGCAGTTCCTGCGCGAATTCGGTCTGCTTATCGATAGAAAGCCGGAAGCCCAGACCGAATTCGGCGTTGTCTTCGAAAAGAGAGTTGGACCAGGCGGGTCCACGACCGGCGTTGTTTTTCGCCCAGGGCGTAGTGGGCAGATTGCCGCCATAGATTGAAGAGCATCCAGTCGCGTTGGCAATGATGGCGCGGTCTCCGAACAATTGCGACAACAGTTTGAGATACGGAGTTTCACCGCAACCGGCGCAAGCGCCGGAGAACTCGAACAGCGGCTGCTGAACTTGCTGCTGGCGGATGTTGGTGACTTTGATGTTGCGGCGATCGAGCTCCGGGATGTTGAGGAAGAACTTCCAATTTTCGCTTTCAGGTGTGCGCAACGGAGGTTGCGGCACCATGTTGATCGCTTTCAGCCGGGTTTCGGCTTTGTTCTTGACCGGGCAGACTTCCACGCAGATGCCGCAACCTGTGCAGTCCTCCGGCGCCACTTGAATCGTGTACCTCAGACCCTGCCATTCCCGGTCGCGGGTCTCGGTGGATTTGAATGTGGCCGGAGCACCTTCCAGTTCTTTCGCGTCGTAGACCTTGATACGGATGACTGAGTGCGGGCAAACCATGGCGCACTTGCCGCACTGGATGCAGATCTTTTCGTCCCAGGCCGGGATTTCGAGGGCCAGATTACGCTTCTCCCATTTCGCGGTTCCAGTGGGGAACGTGCCGTCTACTGGGAAAGCGCTGACCGGCAATTCTTCGCCGCGTCCGGCGTACATCATGCCCAGAACATCGCGCTCAAATTCCGGCGCGGAAGGTGAGAACGGAGGCGGCATCTCGATCGTGCTGGTAAGTTCCGCCGGGACTTTCACCTCGAACAGGTGTGCCAGAGTCTCATCCACGGCCTTCATGTTCTGCTGCACGATTTCATCGCCCTTTTTACCGTAGGTGTCGCGAATCGACTTGCGGATCGCTTCGATGGCTTGATTGGGCGGCAACACTTTGGAAATGGCGAAGAAGCAGACTTGCAAAATGGTGTTCATGCGACTACCCATGCCGGTGTCGCGCGCGACTTGATAGGCGTCTATTACGTAAAACTTCGCTCGTTTCGCAATGATCTGCTGCTGCACCGAACGAGGCAGGTGATCCCAAACTTCATTTGCGCCAAAGGGGCTGTTAAGGAGGAAAGTGCCGCCCAGGACCAGGGTGCCTAGCATGTCGTAGCGCTCGAGAAATATCCACTGGTGACAAGCGACGAAGTTGGCGCTTGAGATCAAGTAACTGGAATGGATGGGTTGTGGTCCGAAACGCAGGTGCGAAATAGTCACCGCGCCGGACTTCTTCGAGTCGTAGACGAAGTAGCCCTGGGCGTAATTCTCGGTATTCTCCCCGATGATCTTGATCGAATTCTTGTTGGCTCCTACGGTGCCGTCCGCACCTAAACCGTAAAACATTGCCCGGACAACATTGTCGGGCTCGGTTGAGAACTCGGTGTTGTAAGACAAACTGGTGTGGCTGACGTCGTCCTGAATGCCGATGGTGAAGTGATCTTGGGGTCGGTCAGCTTTCAGATTGTCGTAGACCGCCTTGACCATGGCTGGGGTAAATTCCTTGGAGGAAAGCCCGTAGCGCCCGCCGACCACAGCCAATGCAGTCTTTCGGGTGCTGCCCGATTTCTCTCCTTCATGAAGCGCGTTCACGACGTCTAGATAGAGGGGTTCGCCGATGGCTCCCGATTCCTTGGTGCGATCGAGGACCGCGATCTTGCGCACACTGGCCGGCAAGGCTTCGAGGAATGCCTGCACTGGGAAAGGCCGATACAAGCGGACTTTCAATAGTCCAAGTTTTTCGCCTTGCGCGTTGAGATTATCGATGGTCTCGTGAGCGACCTCTGCGCCTGAGCCCATGATCACGATCACGCGATCGGCGTCCGGCGCACCCGCGTAGTCGACCAGCTTATAGGAGCGACCCACTATCTGCGAGAACTTGTTCATCACGGATTGCACGGTTTGCGGACAAGACTCGTAATAGGAGTTTGCCCGCTCGCGCATCTGGAAAAACACATCTGGATTCTGCGCGGTGCCCCGCAGAACGGGATGATCAGGCGAGAGCGCACGCTGGCGATGCTCGAAGACGCGATCCATGTTGATGAGGGCGCGCATATCGTCTTGGGTGAGCATTTCGATTTTGTTCACCTCATGCGAGGTGCGGAAACCGTCGAAGAAATGCAGGAAAGGGATGCGCGACTCAAGCGTAGCGGCGTGCGCGATGAGTGCGAAATCCATGGCCTCCTGCACGGAGTTGGAGGACAGCATGGCGAAGCCGGTGGTACGACAAGACATGACATCCGAGTGGTCCCCGAAGATCGAGAGAGCGTGCGTCGCTAACGTGCGCGCTGAGACATGAAATGCTGTGGGGGTGAGTTCTCCGGCAATCTTATTCATGTTTGGGATCATGAGCAGGAGGCCCTGGGAGGCAGTGAACGTGGTGGCGAGAGAACCGGTCTGCAGGGCGCCATGGACAGCCCCGGCGGCGCCGCCCTCGCTCTGCATTTCCATCACGTGGGGCACCGTACCCCAGATGTTTTGGATTCCCTGAGAAGACCACTCGTCCGCCCATTCGCCCATGTTGGAAGACGGCGTGATGGGATAGATGGCAATGACCTCGTTCAGCCGATAGGCGACATAGGCGACCGCCTCGTTTGCATCCATGGTCTTGAACTTGCGTTTCATGATCCTGCCTTTACTCGCAAATAGATGTCCGTGACGTCCCGGTTCCGTGACTGCCTAAGCATGGACGTTGCCAAATCTAAACGCAGCAAGGCCAGTCACAGAGGCTTGTGATCTACGTCACAGTGCCAAATGTGAGCTACGTCACACTGGCATGTGCCGAGCAGCACAGCCAAGCGCCTCATCCAGACGGAAACTAGCGTCAGACTTAGGAGGCTGGACATGCTCTCGCCATATGGAATGGAAATTGTGGAAAGCTGTCTTACCTGCAAGCTGCGCTCTGATCGCATCTTCTGCGATCTGCCTAGTGCTGCGCTGCAGACCTTCGAAAACATCAAGTACGCAACCGCGTACCCCCCCGGGGCTGTGTTGTTTGTGGAAGGGCAGATGCCACGCGGCATCTTTGTGCTCTGCAAAGGCAGCGTAAAGCTCTCCATTAACTCCCCTAGCGGTAGAACCATGATTGTGAAACTCGCCGAACCCGGGGAAGTGCTGGGGTTGAGCGCCACTATTTCCGGTAAACCGTACGAAGTGACGGCGGAGACGATCGATCCCTGCCAGGTCAATTTCGTCAAACGCGATGACTTTCTGAAGTTTCTGAAGGATGACGTGGAGGCCTGCTTCAAGGTGGCCGAGCAGTTAGGCGAAAAGTATCACAATGCCTGCAAGGAAGTGCGTGCGTTAGGATTGTCGCACTCCGCCGCCGAGAAGCTGGCGACGCTGCTTCTGGAATGGAGTTCCAAGAACGGGGAAGGCGCCAAACCTGAGCCTCGGTTGAAGGTCAGACTTACGCACGAGGAAATCGCGCAGATGATCGGAACTTCGCGCGAGACGGTTAGCCGTCTGTTTGCGGAGCTGAAGAAGCGTCAGATCGTCCAGTCGAACGGCTCGACGCTCGTGATTCGCAACACGTCAGCGCTGCGGGACATCGCAAACCACAATTAGCCGAGTCTGCCGCGCCACTGGCTTCGCGTGTGCGCTGGTCGAATTTCGCGCCTCCGCCGCGCCTTGGGGAAATCCGATCCTGCCCTACCTTCCACATTCGCAAAGACTTAGCATATCGTGACCGAGATCACAATTTCCGGTGATGACAGTCACCGCCGGGAGAGTCGTTCGCCTAGTATCGTTGCGGCGTGGGTGAGCCGACAGGGCTCCGGTTCAAGTGGGAAGGAAACGCACATGGCTATATCAAACGGCGATGGCCACAATTCAAGTCATGCCAATCATGGAACCCAAAACAAGCCACGGCTGATTTTCTGGGAGTTAACTAAAGGTTGCAATCTGCGCTGCATCCATTGCCGGGCTAGCGCCACGGAGTTGAGTTCCCCCTCCGACCTCTCGACTGAAACTGCATGCAATATCATCGATCAGATTGCCGAGGTCTCCACGCCCATCCTGGTGTTGAGCGGTGGTGAACCTCTGTTCCGATCCGATATTTTCCAGTTGGCGCGCTATGGCACGGACAAGGGCCTGCGCGTGGCGTTGGCCACGAATGGCACGCTGGTTACCAGGCAGGTCGCACAGAAGATCGTCGATAGCGGCGTGCGCCGGGTTGCCATCAGCCTGGACGGCGCAGATGCTCTTACGCACGACACTTTCCGCGGCATCCCGGGTGCATTCGATGCCGCGATTACCGGGTTTCGCAATCTGAAGGATCTCGGTATGTCGGTGCAGATCAACACGACCATCGCCCGTCACAATGCCCATCAGCTTCCGCAGGTGCTCGAACTGGCAAAGTCGATCGGAGCCGACGCACTGCACACATTCCTATTAGTGCCGGTAGGTTGCGGGGTGGATATCGCGGCCGAGCAGATGGTTCCGCCGGAAGAATATGAACGAATGCTGAACTGGTTCTACGATCAGTCGCTGGCAGGCGGCATCGAGCTGAAGGCGACTTGTGCGCCGCATTACTTCCGCGTGGTCCGCCAGCGGCGGGCTGCGGAGCACCGTTCCGCGGCCGCGGCGGCTCAGGCTGCGCAGCTCGTGCTTCCAGCGGCGTCGAGTTCTCCAAGCAGAGGTCCGCTCGGCATTGGCCCCACAGACATGACGATGCCTGGATCAACTGGCATTGAACTGAAGCCACTGGGCATCGGAAAAGGAGTGGGACACCCAGGAACTCATCCTTCTGACATGAACGCCATGACGAAGGGATGCCTGGCCGGAACCGCCGTCTGCTTCATCTCCAATCAGGGCGAGGTCTATCCCTGCGGATACCTGCCGGCCCTGGCAGGGGACCTGAAAAAGCAGCCGTTCGCGGAGATCTGGCAGAACTCGGTCGTTTTCAATCAATTGCGCGATGTCGAGAACCTGACCGGGAAGTGCGGTTGCTGCGAGTTTCGTAACGTTTGCATGGGTTGCCGGGCACGGGCTTATGCCGCCACGGGCAACTATCTGGATGAGGAACCGTTCTGCGTCTACGAACCTGGGACCAAGAACGCCTCTGCAAAACACACTGCCACGAAGAACTCTGAGGCGGGGAACGCGCCTGCGCTGGTCGAAAGCCGGGGCTAAAGGGCCCATGCGGTGAGCCAACTCGGAGTCCTCTCCAACCGGCGACTGGGCTCGCTGATCGCCCCGCGCGAGCACGGTGCCTGGGGGCTTCTGTTCGTCCCGCTGGCGACCGGAGGAGCGGTCGGACTGTTCGCTGGCGGGAACGGCCTGCCCCTCACGGCATTTGCGATTGCGGCGCTCGCGCTTTTCTGGCTAAGGACCCCGGTAGAGAGTTGGCTGGGCACGGGTCTCCTGCGCGTGCAAACCGAACAAGAGCGCCGCGGCGTCGGCGTCACAATTCTTCTTCTCGCCGCAGTAGCGGCTACCGCTCTGGCTTCACTCTTTTGGAACGGCCGCAATCGCGACCTACTGCTGCTGGGACTCATCGCGATCTGCGCATTCAGTGCCCAGGCTCTTCTGCGAAAGTTGAGCCGGCGCACGCGAATGCTGTCGCAGATCGTGGGTACGCTTGGGCTGACCGTAACGGCCCCGGCAGCATGCTACGTAGTGACGGGGCATCTGGACCTCCACGCATGGACTTTGTGGATGGCGAATTTCCTGTTTGCCGGCAACCAGATTCATTTTGTGCAGCTTCGCATCCACTCCGCACGAGTCAGCGGTTGGTCACAGAAGTTCGCGTGCGGGCGCAGCTTCCTCGCAGGGCAGATGCTCATGGCAGCTGCTCTGCTGTTCGCCTGGCGTGCTCACCTCCTGCCGTGGCTCGCGGCATTGGCATTCTTGCCGCTGCTGGTGCGTGGCATGGCCTGGTTTTTCGAGTCTCAGAAACCCTTGGCAGTGCGCCGGCTCGGCTGGACCGAACTTGCTCACGCCGTCATCTTCGGAGTCGTGCTCATCGCTGGATTCAACCTCGGCTGCTAGTTCCGCACCTCCATACTGTCCCCGATTTGAAATCGAAGGTGACTACTCGCCTGTCGGTCCAGTCGCCTTTGTCCCAGTTCCGATTACAATACTGACGTTCGTCCGACCGGCCACAAAACACAGCGCATTTATCTTGAATGCAGGAGGCTGCGAGTGTCTTTTCGATCTGTCTTCATGGCGGTGGTGATTGCCTTTGCTCTCATCCTGGCGGCGTTCCTGCTCAACCGAGGCCGAAGTCTGAGACCGATCAGCCCAGCGCGGACTTGGTGCGTGCCACGGGGAAGTGCGCCGAATGTCATGCGCGCATGGTGGACCCGGAATCGCTCGAATGGGCGCAATGGGTGCTGCTGCTGACGCTGGGCGGGTTCATTGGAAATTTTGTGTTGAGCCTTGGCGATCATGCCGGGAATGGCTTCTTCAATCCCTTGGAGTGGGTGCCCGTAGTGGCTAGCGCAATCGGAGTCGGATTCCTGGCCGTCCCGTTGTTCATGCGAGTCTCGCGCAAGTACATCGATGTGTGCGCGGCGATTCTCTTGCTTGAGGCGGGCGTGGGACTGTTGGGATTTGTTCTGCACGCCATGGGTAACCTGCGGGGGCCGTCGGCTCACCCTTTCGATAACTTCATTTACGGTGCTCCGCCCATGGCGCCGCTGCTGTTTCCCAATCTAATGGTTCTTGGCGTCATCGCCCTCTGGCATCTTCGACGCCTGGGAGCCGACTCGGGAATCGGCGGGTCAATTCACCCCAATCGCGGGTGAGACTCCGCAACCACCACCCCCAAATCCCGCTGTTTCAACAATCAACTGGCCTAACTATAAGATACAAAAAGGCAATCTCTCGTTCTGGGAAACTTCCGTTTGGCCCACAGAGTGCCGTTCCCAAGAGTAGCGCGGGGAGGAGTTGAAGCCGTGGAACCCACTCTCATGGTCGTTGGTCTGAACTACCGCACGGCCCCAGTGGGCGTGCGGGAGCGCTTCTGGATTAGCGAGGACCGCCGTTACCAGGCCTTGCTGCATTTGTCGAGGGCCGAAGGCATCGAAGAAGTCATCGTGCTGGCCACCTGTAATCGCACCGAGTTCTGGCTATGGGTAAACGATGTCACTCTGGCTGCGAACTCGGTAATGCGGCTGCTCGGCTCCGAGTATGGACTCAAGCTGTGTGAGTGGAAGCACTTCTACCGCCTGCTGGATGAAGGCGCGCTCCTGCATATCTTCAAAGTCGCTTCCAGCCTGGACTCCATGGTGATCGGCGAGCCGCAAGTTGTCTCCCAGGTGAAACAGGCCTGGCAGCAGGCGCAGAAAGTCGGGGTCACCGGCCGGTTTCTTGATGCGGTGATGCAGAAGGCACTCACGGTCTCGAAGCGGGTGCGCAGTGAAACGGCGATTGGCAATGCGGCGGTTTCGATTCCCTACGCCGCCGTGGAACTCACGCGCCAGATTTTTGGCTCGCTGGAAAACAAGAAAGTGCTCCTGCTGGGCGCGGGCAAGATGAGCGAGCTTTCGGCGCGCGGCCTGCTCAATCGCGGCGCCAGTTCGGTCCGCGTAATCAACCGCACCCTCGAGCACGCGGCTGAGCTGGCCACCAAGCTGGGCGGGGCGGCGATCCCGTTTGAAGAGCGCTGGCAACACATGGCGGAAGCGGACATTATCATCAGCTCGACTTCCTGTCCGCACACGATTCTCAGCCGCGAGGAAGCCGAGATTCTGATCCAGGAGCGTCGGGTTCGTGGGTGCAAGGATCAACCCCTGGTGATCGTTGATATCGCGATGCCTCGTGATATTGACTCCGCGGTGCGCGAGGTCAAGGGCATTTTCCTCTATGACCTTGACGACCTGGAAAACGTGGTGGACCGCAATACGGGCGAGCGTGAAGCCGCCGTCGCCGATGCGCAGAAGATTCTGCAGGCCGAGGCGCAAGGGTTCCGCCGCAGGCTGATGGCGGAGCGTGTGGTGCCAACCATCGTGGCCCTGCGCCAGCGGCTCGACGAGATTTGCCGGCAAGAGCTGGATTCCTTTCGAACGGAGAACGGACCGTTCTCCAATGACCAGGACGAAATGTTAACTGCAGTGATGTCCCGCATGACGCAGAGGATCGCGGGATCCCTGGCCCGTGAACTCAAGGAACTTCCAGAGAAGGTGGAGCAGGAACAGATGACCACTGCGGTGCAGCGGCTGTTCCATCTACAAACGCCAGACGCGGCGCTTGCCGGCACCAGTTCCTAGAATAAATAAACTCAGGAATCCAAGGAGACATTACCCATGACAAGAACAATGAAGGCGGCGTTTGTCGAGAAATTCGGCGAGCCATTGACGATTCGGGAAGTTCCAATTCCGGATCCAGGGCCGGGAGAAGCGCTGGTCGAAGTGGTGGCGAGCGGCGTCTGCCACACCGATCTGCACGCAGCCGAAGGCGATTGGCCGGTGAAACCCACTTTGCCGTTTATTCCCGGGCACGAAGGCGCGGGGTTTGTGGTCAAGCTGGGACCGGGCGTGAAGCATTTGAAAGAAGGCGACCGCGTCGGCATCGCATGGCTGCACAGTGCCTGTGGACACTGTGAATTCTGTCTTACCGGCTGGGAAACATTGTGTCCCGCGCAGGAGATGTCAGGATATTCCGTAAACGGGTCCTTCGCGGAATATGCTCTAGGTCAGGCAGACTACCTGGGCCGGATTCCGGACAAACTCTCATTTATCGATGCCGCACCGATTCTGTGTGCCGGCGTCACCACCTACAAGGGCTTGAAACAAACGCAAGCCCGCCCCGGGGAGTGGGTAGTAATCTCGGGAGTAGGCGGGCTCGGCCACGTCGCGATCCAATACGCCAAGGCTATGGGCTTGCATGTCGCAGCCATTGACATAGGGCCAGAAAAACTGCAGCTGGCCCGCAAACTTGGCGCCGAAGTAACCGTGGACGCGAAGGAAGAAGATGTGGTCCAGGCAATTCAGAAGCAAACCGGAGGTGCTCACGGCGTATTGGTAACAGCCGTTTCGCTTCCGGCGTTCAAACAGGCACTCGGGACGCTGCGCCGTGGCGGGACTTGCGTGCTAAACGGTCTCCCTCCGGGCGAATTCCCAGTATCAATCTTCGACCTGGTGCTGAATGGACACACCGTGCGGGGTTCGATTGTGGGCACGCGCAAGGACCTCGAGGAAGCGCTGCAATTTGCCGCCGAAGGCAAGGTGAAGGCGACCATCGAGAAGCAACCACTGCGGTCGATCAACGATATCTTTGACCGTCTCAAGAAAGGGAAGGTCAATGGCCGGATCGTTCTCGATATCGCCGGGGAGTCCGGTGCGAAGAGATCTACCGGTTCTAAGGCGTCTAAGAGTCACGCTGCGGCGTAAACTCTTGGATCTCGCTGATGCTTCCGAGCGCTTGGAGGTGGACTCTTGCAGGGTGGGTGCACGGCACTCACCCTCCTTTTTCTTATCTTCATTTTTATCCAGCGGTTCTCACTGATCATCGGCAACGCCGGCCTGGGAACCTTCTTCGTCTCCGCGAATCAAGCCGAATTTCTTCAGCTTGTAGCGCAGGGCGTCGCGGCTGATATCGAGCAGCTTAGCGGCGTGAGTCTGGTTTCCGTTGGCCTGGCGCATGGCCAGCTCGACCATGGCATGCTCCACTTCCTCGAGCGACGTTCCACCTTCAGGAATATACAGGCGGGGCAGGGTACGGCCGTTGGGCAATGGCTGGCCGCCGTCCGCCGGTGAAGTTCGTTCAAAGACGGTGCGGCCGCCGGATTCGCCGACGGAAAATGGCAGATACAAAGGGCGCAGCAGTGGTTCGTCCTCCAGGATCATGCCGCGCTCAATGGTGTTCTTCAACTCGCGAACATTGCCCGGCCAGTTATGTGTGAGAATGAGGCGGCGGGTCTCGTCGGTAATGCCACGAATCGACTTCTTGAATCTGCGGTTGTAGCGATCGATGAAGAAATCCACCAGGGGCAGAATGTCTTCTTTTCGGTCGCGCAGCGGCGGGATAAAGATCGCGATAATCGCTAAGCGATAATAGAGATCCTGACGAAACTGACCTTCGCGCACCGCCTTTTCGAGATCGCGGTTGGAGGCGGCGATCACGCGCACGTCCACCTGCATGTCCTTGATGCCGCCCACGCGGCGGATGACCTGGTCTTCCAGCACGCGCAGCAGTTTGGCTTGCAGCAGGGGAGAGAGTTCGCCGATTTCGTCGAGGAACAGAGTGCCGCCGTCGGCGGCCTCGAAAAGACCCTTCTTCATCTGCTTCGCGTCAGTGAAGGCTCCTTTTTCGTGGCCGAAGAGTTCGGCTTCCATCAGTGTCTCGGGAATGGCCGAACAGTTGATGGCTACGAAGGGTTTCTCCTGGCGCGAGCTTTCGTAGTGGATGGCCTTTGCGATCAGGTCCTTGCCGGTGCCACTTTCACCTTGAATCAGAATTGTGGTGGCCTCGCTGGAGGCGACTTTCCGGACGAAGTTCATGAGCTCGGTCATCTTGGGTGAGGCGCTCACTACGCTGTCGTACCCGGCCCCGCCGCGCACCTCGCCGCGCAGGGTCTGGACTTCGGTGCGCAGGCTGGTGGCCTCGAGAGCGTTCTTGATGGTGACGTGAAGCTCATCGAAATCGACCGGCTTGCCCACGAAGTCGTACGCTCCGAGCTTGAGGGCGGCCTTGACATCGTCCAGTTGGGGATCGGCGGTGATCATGATAACGGCACGGGCGTCGCCGCTTTTCTTAAGTTGATCGAGCACTTCGATGCCGGTGAGGTCGGGCATGCGCACGTCGAGAAGGACCAGATCGGGCGATTCATGCTGTGCGAGTTTGAGCGCCGGAACCCCGGAATCGGCCTCGATTACGTGATAGCCCCACTCCTCGCACTTTTGGCGCAGCGACCAGCGCACCAGGCGCTCGTCGTCGACGACCATGATTTTCTCGGCAGGCATCGGTGTTTAATTTACTACGAAATGGAAGGGGGCTGCTGGGGTTGGTTTGTCTGCCTAAGGGCGGACACGACCCTCGCGACTGTGAAAATCTAGGAAGCGACGATTTGCGCGATAGGCATGCGAAAGGGCAGCAGCACGGTGAACTTGCTTCCAGATCCTACGACGCTGCTAACTTCGATGCGGCCATGATGATCCTCCACGATTCGGTGGGCGAGAGAAAGGCCAAGGCCCGTGCCATTGCCCTTGGTGGTGTAGAAGGGCCGGAAAATGTTCGGTAGATTCTGAGGCGAGATGCCGCGCCCAGTGTCACTGACAACCACGCTGGCGTAACCCTCTCGAGCGCCAATCTCGACGCGGACCGCACCTGCTCCCTCCATAGCCTGGACTGCGTTCAGGAGAAGATTCAGCAAGACCTGGTGGACCTGATCGCTGTCGTGCTCGACTTCCGGCAGATCCGGCGCCTTCTGCAGTTCGATCTTGATTGGTCTGGAGAGCACCTGCTGGCGAGCCAGCATCACAGCATGTTCCACGGTCGTGTTGAGGTTGCTGCGACGAACCTCCGGCCGGCGGGGCCGCGCAGTCTCCAGCAGGTCGGTCAAAGTGCGACTGATACGTGTAATTTCGAGGCGGACATCTTTCACGACCGCCCGCGCGGGGCTGGTCGAAGGCAGATCGCGGCCGACTATCTCGATGACGCCGGCGATTCCGGCAAGGGGGTTGCGAATTTCATGGGCCAAGCCAGTGGCCAACTCACCGAGCGTTGCCAGGTGCTCGGCGCGAGATATTTGCGTGCGATGCAGGCGCTCGATCTCTTCACGGCTCTCGCGCAACTGCTGCATCATGTGATTAAAGTTACGGCCAAGGTCTCCGATTTCGTCGTTACGCTGGGAGAAGCTGACGGCGACGTCCAGGTTGCCCTCACTGACCTTCTCCATTTTCTCCTGCAATTCGACCATGGGGCGTTGCACCAGATAGGCGAGCACGAACATTGACACTGCACAAATGGCGACCGCTCCCGCGCCTGCGACGATCAGCACCGCGTGGCGTTCCGGGTCCCGCAAAGATACGGTCGCCAAAGTAAAGAGCAGCAGCCCTGCCAGCAGGACGAACCCCACAGGCAAGATTGCTTTGAGCTGCCAATTGACGCGTACGGAACTCAATCGGAACTCCTTTTCCTGCTCCTGAGTTGTGGGGGCTGACTCCGCCAGCTGCCCAGCTACGTTCGCCGCAAACTGAGGGCGGCTAGGCATACGCGTGCATTCCGGGCAGCAAGTAAGTCACGCCGAAAAAAGTGAACATCACGACGGCAAAACCCAGGATGGCGAAGTAAGCAGCACGCCGGCCGCGCCATCCCCGAGTGATACGCATGTGCAGATAGCCGGCGTACACCAGCCAGGTAATCGCCGCCCACGTTTCTTTTGGATCCCAGCTCCAGTAAGAGCCCCAGGTACGATTAGCCCAGTAGGCGCCCGCCGCGATCATCAGGGTGAGTAAGGGAAATGCGATCGCGATGGTCTTGTAGGTGATGCGGTCCAGTTCGTCCGCGCTGGGCAACATGCGCTCCAGATCGCTGCGCCGCCACAGCAGCAGAAGGTACAGGAGCGATACGAAAATCCCGCCCACCAGGCCGGAGAGAATGAACGGGCTGGCAGCGAGACTAGTGGGGAACAGACCCTCCGCATCGAGGGAGGCATAGCGGCCATCACGCGCCCGCAGGACAAAGAACGCGAGCGCCATCACTTGCAGCAGAATGCTCAGGAACACCGCTCGATTGGCCATGTCGAGCAGACCCGCATTATGGGTCTTGCGCCAGATCAGATAAAGAACCAGGGGCGCAGCTACTGCCGCCAACACTAGAAGCAGCAACCAGCCGAGATCAGGAATCACAACGAAAAGGCGCACTCCCCGGGACAGGAAAACTTCCGACTTCTCTTCGGGGTTCCAGGCCACCACGCTGAATCCTCCCCATGTTTCAAACCGGGTCAGGACGCCCACATACGTAGCGACCGTGAACATGCTCGTCGCCGCCAGAAACGTTTCCGTCTTCATCCTATCCTGGATCAAAAACATCATCGCCAGTGCGAAACTCAGAGCGCAGGCCGCGTAGGCGAGCATGGCCAGCGTGACGTGCACATGCAGCCAAGTCGACTGCAACGCCGGCACCAGCGGATGAACTTCAGTCCGAAGCAACTGCATGAGTACAACGCCGACAATCGCCACCGGCATGGTCACGGTGCCGATGACTTTCACTCCAAATTTCTTCTCGGCAACCAACGTGAGCACGGCGAGCGTCCACACGAACATGAGCAGCATTTCGTAGATACTCGCGAAAGGGGGATGCCCCGCCTCATACCAGCGGCGCGCGACCGCCCCAGTGTTGGCCAGCAACCCCACCCATGTGGCCAGCGAGGCGAAGCGAATGTAAGAAGGAGTGCCGGTGATGCCGAATCCAAGATAGAGCGTTCCCGCGCCCGCGTAGAAAATCAGCGCCGCGTACAGCAGATTTGAGTCATTGAGAAGGTTGCCGCTCTTAACAACGTTCAGAAATGCCATGAATAACAGGAACGCAACGCCCAACCCCACCATAACTACCAGCCTGGAACCTGTGGCTACCGGTTGCTGTTCGGCTCTTGCGACTTGTGCCATAACACATCCTCCGTGCCGGGTCTCACCTACCGGCGAGTGCAACGACAGGCGCTTCGGCGCCTGCCTGCGCTGAGATCTTGAGTTCGGATTCGATCTGTTCAACCAGCTTGCGAAAACGCTGCTCAAACACATCTTTGTTCTTGTTGGCGGTTCCGCCGACCCAAAGCTTTAGCTGGCCGCGGGCGTCGCGCACCGGCACAGCCCACACCCGCACGTGAACGAAGTAGAAGACCAGAGCCAGACCAAGACCCATCGCGACCACACCCGCCCAAACTCCCCACTGCCCGGGCTCATGCGACACCTCCAGGCCGGTGAAATAAGCCATCTGGATGTCTTTGCCTTCGAATACGTAGGGCGAAGATGCGTTCTGCTCAAAGCCTGGAATTGCGGGTAGCCAGACGTTGATGGCCTGGCCTGACTTCCGGGATTCGACCACCAGGTGCGCTGCTGGGTTTTCCAAGTCGTTGGAGCGGGCGTAAACCTGACCATCACTCACTACATAGTCGGGGATGAACTCGGCGAGGCGGACGGTGGTATCAGGATCCAGCGGAAAAGTCTCGTCCAGACCAATCGTGAGGTCTTTGGGCGCCTGGCCATCGCGGGGAGTGGCGGTGAGCACCAGTTTGTCGATTTTCCCGGTCTTGCCGTAGCTCGCCTGATAAAAACGAATTCCGCGATAAACCAACGGATCGTTGACCACGATCTGCTTGCGCAGGATTAAATGTCCATCCTTCAGAACCGACAGATCGGACCACCAGCGTTTCGGAGTGCCGTCGGCATAGTTCTCCTGCCCAGCGCCGTCGCAGCGGATGGCGAACGGCAAGGTGCGTTTGCTGCCATTTTGCGGCTGCGCTTCGCTCGACTGTTGCCCGCGGGTCAGAGTGACGAATGCGCGCCAGCCGTACAGCGCATCAACGATGCCCCCGAGAAAAATAAGAAGCAAACTCGCGTGCACAATATAAACAGCCATTTCAGAAAAGCGGTTGCGCTCGCCGAATAGAGAAAAGCTATTCTTGCGCACGATTCGCTCCGGCCTGAAACCTGCCTTTTGGAACACGCGTTCCGCCACACTCACGGCTGCTTCTTCATCGCTAATCGGAATCAGCACATGGCTGGGGAGTGCCTTGCGGAAAGTCTCGTCAGGACTCTTATAGGGACGCGAGAAATATCTCCAGGCATTGGGGAAGCGCTGGATCGAGGCTGAAATGATGGCGAGGCTTACCAGGCTCAGCAGCATTACGAACCACCAGGCGTGGAAAACGTCGGTCAGTCCCAATCCGTCGAGCAGGCGCAGCACTTGCGGCGAATAGGCTCGCTGCATCTCGTCGGCCTCGGTCGCGGGGCGCTGCAGAATCACCGTTCCAGCCGCCGAGAGGATGACGGTGAGAATGAGCAGAATAACGCCGGTCTTAATCGCGCCGATGGTTTGCCAGATTTTCCGAGGTACGGAGCTGACGCTTGCAGCCATATCTTTCCCCTTTTTCCCCTTCCCCGAGTGGAGAAAGCACGTTTCGCGCCATTAAAGGAGGATGAAGGGAAGCTGCTGAAACTGCAGAGGATAGGGCAGGTTCAGTCCCCTCTAATCGAGTTGGAGTGTGAGCCATATCACACAGCGCCCGGGGAGTGCTGCGGGAATTTCACGCAGGGGCAGGCTGGAAATTTCGAATCGCGGCAACTTTTCCCGGACCGCCGGCTTTGCCAACTGATTTTGTTGCAATCGGTTACAAAGATTGTTGAGAAATCCACCAAGCCGGCATATTAGGGCGAGATACGTGCAATCTGGGCTACGGAGGTTCTTGTGGGAGTGGCGAGGGAATCATTCAAAACAAGACCCTGGACGACGCGCTGGCCGTATGCACTGAGTTGTATCATCGTCGTCCTAGTCTTTGCCGGCAGAGTCTCGGCTGCGAAGCATCCGGTCCCACTTGACCCGAAGGCCGATCCCTCCACCTGCATCGCCTGCCATGAAAACAAAACCAAGGGCAAGTCGGTGCATTCCGCGATCGCGATGGGCTGCACGGCGTGCCACGAGATCCGCACCACCAAAGACGTAACCCACGTCAAGCTGATCACGACCACGCCCTACGCGCTGTGTTTCACTTGCCACGCGGACAAAAATCCCGCCGACATAATAAAGGGTAAAGTTCATCCCCCGGCTGTGCGTAACTGTTTGAAGTGTCACGATCCGCACTCTTCAGACAATAGGAATCAATTGTTGAAGCCCACCTCGGGGGACGAGAAACAGAACCTCTGCCTGAGCTGTCACAAGACCGGCGTCAACGTTCCCGAGAAAGGCAGCCGGCATGCGGCCCTCGACATGGGCTGCGACACTTGCCACATCACGCACAAAACCGGCGAGATCGGCAAGATCGAGTTCGATTTTCATCTCACCAAAGCGCCTCCGGCGCTTTGCCTTGATTGCCACGACGCAAAGAGCGCTAACCTGCAAAAAGCGCACCAGAACCAGCCATTCGAAACAGCCAATTGCGTGAGCTGTCACGATCCACATGAGTCGGCCGCTCCCAAGCTGATGGCAAAATTCACCCATCCGCCTTTTGCTGACAAACAGTGCGACTTATGCCATGCGCCAGCAAAAGACGGGAAAGTTGTGCTTACGCAGGCCGATGTCAAGTCACTTTGCGTGACCTGCCACGACGATAAAGCCAAGCTCATCGACACTGCCAAAGTTCCGCATCCCGGCGCGGCGGGCGACTGCACGGACTGCCACAGCCCCCACGCCAGCCGGCAGCCGGGGCTTCCCAAAACGAACGCGGTCGATATCTGCCTGGGCTGCCACACTGACCAGGCCGAGCAGGCCAAGAAGCGCGTGCTCCATCAGCCTGCCTTTGTCCAGGGCTGCGCGACCTGTCACGAGGCGCACGGCGGCGACAACGATCATTTGCTGCGCGCCAAGGGAAACGCCCTCTGCTTGGAGTGCCACGGGCCCGACTCGCAGCCACAGCGGCTCGAGTCCGAGCATGTGCTGACCATCTTCAACGGAAAAGTGAAGCTGCCCGAGGACTACTATCAGAAGAACAGGGTCGCGATCCTGCCGCTGAAGTATGGCCGCGGCCATCCGGTCGAGGGACACCCGGTCCAGGATCTTTTGGACCCGAAGGACCCCACCAAGGTTAAGAGTCCGCTTACCTGCCTGACCTGTCATCAGCCCCACTCTTCCGCTCAGGAGGGACTGTTGGTGAAGGACCAGGCCAGCAACATGGCATTCTGCGATACGTGTCACAAGAACAGGATCGAAATGACGAAGTAGCGGTTGGGAGGAAACAGAGATGCATGCGCTTACTCGAAACCCGATTCGTAGCGGCCAGGCGATGGTTGCCCTGATCGTTCTTGCCCTGGCGTTGGCTTCACCCAACTCCGCCTTCGGAGACAAGAAAAAGAAGAAGGCCGATGCCGACGCACAGCAAACGGCCGAGCAGAAACCCCAGTTCGACATCTCGAAGCTGGTGTGGCCCAGCCCGCCTTCCATCGTGCGCGTCCGCTATATGGCTTACTACGCGGGCATGAAGATCGACTACACTCAGGCCACGACCAAGAAGAAACAGTCTTGGATGGACCGGCTGGCTGGAGCGCAGTCCACCGATGAAAAGGCAACCCTCAAGAATTTCCCCTTCCAACTCCTCGGCCCCTATGGCATTGCCATTGACTCCAAAGGGCGGGTGTACGTCGCCGACCAGAAGGTAGGCGCGGTTTTCATTTTCAACACCGAGACTCGCGATGTGCAGCTCATCGGCAACGGTTCCCAAGCGCATTTTGGCTGGATCAACGGCCTGGCTATTGACGACGACGACCGTTTGTTCGTTTCCGATGGCAAGATGCACCGCGTCCTAGTTTTCAGCCCCAAGCATGAAGTCATCAGCCAGATCAGCGAAAAGCTGGTGGATCCGGTCGGTCTCGCTCTCGACTCCGAGAACCGCTTGCTTTATGTCGTCGACACGCAGCAAGACCAGGTGGTTGTTTTCGACGCGGACTCCCTGAAAGAGCTGCGCCGGATCGGCACTGGCGGCAAGGATCACTGGCTGACCACGCCGGGAGACTTCGCCGCGCCGCAGGGTATCGCTTTGGACAAAGACGGAAATGTCTACGTCACCGACACACTGAACAATCGCGTGGAGATTTTCGACGCGGAGGGAACTTTCGTCAAGCAGTTCGGCAGACACTGCGACGGTCCCGGGTGCTTCGCGCGTCCCAAGGGCATCGCGGTCGACGGCGACGGTCACATCTGGGTGGCGGACGCCTTCAACGACACGTTGCAGGTTTTCAATGACGAAGGGCAACTGCTCACCTACCTGGGCGGCCACGGGCACTACCCGGGCCAGTTCGAGGCCCTGGTTGGCGTTGCCATCGACAAGCAGAATCGCGTTTTTACCACTGAGCAATATCCCGGTCGGATGCAGATGTTCCGCTATGTGACCGATGCAGAGGCTGCAGCCGAGAAGACACGCCAAGAAGAGGAAAGGAAACGCGCCGCCGATGCCAAACGGCAGAGCTCCGCGACTACCCCGCCTGCGAGTCCGGCCGAAGCTCCGCAAAAGCCGGCCGAGACGCCGGCGCAGAAGCCGCCCGCCAACGACGCCGCACAAGGCAAGTCATAGCTTCCTCGGACCTCGGAGCCTAGTCGCCAACTCGAGGATGAAAGTCTGAAGGTCTAGGTCCAAGGGCTGAGGTCCGGATCTGAAGCGGCATTGTGTCCGCCTCTTCTTGTGATTCAAGTCACATTCCCTCTTCCGTTTCTTGTGATTCAAGTCACATCCCTTGTTCCATGGATCGTCGATTACTTGGGGCTTTTCACTAGTCCCAGTGTGGGAGAAGGCCCGTTTCCGTGAGGATCTCGGCCCTCCCAGAATCCCTCGAACTCCAGCACCTTACACAAATACTTTCCTATCAATAAGTTGCCGACAGTGGTGTGGATTTCAGCAGGCTCGGTAATCTAGGCCTGCCACATGCATAAGCACTAATGGAGAAGGGGTGGAGTTTATGAACCGGAGATTTCCGAATCAGGGTCGACCCAGTTTCCGGAGCATCCCCTCCCCGAACAGCGTTCGTCACGCGGTGCTGTTGGTTGGAGTTGCAACTCAATTGGAGGTCTTATATGAAAAGGATGTTATTTGTACTGCTCGTGGTACTGGGCGTGGCGTGTCTGGCCATGGCCCAAAGCGGGTTCTCGCCGTCGGCTGACGTCCTCGGCGCTCACCTCAACTATGGACGCGGCTGCGCCGCCTGCCATGCTCCGCACAGCGGCTCGTGGGGCAACGGCGCCAACAAGTCCGGCGATACGACCGCAGGCGATTCAATACTGTGGGGCCAGGATGTAGGCAATCTGTACGGAAAGACCCTAACCTTCGCTGGAGGTACCGTCGAGACTCTGCCGGCCAACATGCTGGCTACCACGCCGGATGTTAATGGCCTTCTGACCTGCCTGAGCTGCCATGACGGCAACTATGCCCAGGGCGCAATGATGAAGGACAAGGTCTTTGAAACGCTGCCCCCCACTTACGGAACCTTCAACAGCATTCCGACTTTGCTGGGGAATAACGGCAATGGCGCAGGTGCCAACAGCTACCTCGCCAATCACCCGGTGGGATTGAACGCCGCGGTCTCTTGCGGCGGCCAATGGAACTGGGACTGCAGTGAGGTCAGCGGCGTAATCTCGATGAACGGTCCGAATTCGTCCAAGTTCTTCAAGAACTACGGGTTCTTCGTCAGCCTGACCGCCTACAACAACACGGCTGTGGTTACCTGCACCTCCTGCCACAACCAGCACATTATGAACGTGGTGAACGTGACCGCCAAAAATAGCGGCCAGCCTGCTGGCTTCTACCAGACCATGTTCTTCATTCGCGCTCCCTACAACCCTGGCAGCACCACCGCCGGCTCGAACCAGACGGCACAGTTCTGCCGCCAGTGCCACGGTGGAGAGGCCAACGAGTCCAACAATGGATCGGCTGTAACTATTTACTAGCCTGCGAACGGGGAGAGAGAAATCTCTCCCCATTTCTCCCAGCGAGGGGTACATGAACCGCAAAGTCTACATCCCGGCCATGATCCTGATGGTGGTTGCGATGGGCTCAGCCCAGGTCGCTTCACACGCCCCGACCGGAGGGTTGCAGCCGCACCCCAGCTCGTTCGGCCCGCCCACAGACATACCGGTGGCCCGGGTAAACGGCGTGGTTCTCACCAATCGCGATCTGCTGCGGGAAGAGTACACCATCTTTCCGTATGCCCGGCAGCACAACGGCAGCGTGCCCCAGGAAATGGAGCCGCAGATTCGCCAGGGCGCGATCCAGATGATCATTTTCGAGGAACTGGTCCACCAGGAAGCTACACGCCGCAAGCTGACGGTGCCGCTGGCCAAGCTGCAAAGCGCGGAGGCCGACTTCCGCCAACAGTTCTCCACGCCGGAGGAGTATCAGCAACTCCTGCAAGAGGAATTTCACGGATCACGGCAGTTGCTGCGCGAGAAGATTCGGCGCTCGCTGCTGATTGACGAGTTGTTGAAGACCGAGGTTGAAAACAAATCGCTAGTCTCCCTGGCAGAGGCCCGCGCTTATTACCAGAAAAACATTGCCCGCTTCCAGTATCCGGAGTCTTTTGCCTTTCAGACGATTTCGGTAATGCCTCCAGAGAATGTGACCCCGGATCGACTGAAAGAGATGCGCAAGCGGGCCGACGATGCGCTGCGCCAAGCCCAGGCCACCAAGGATTACGAGGGATTCGGCCTGTTGGCTGAAAAGATGTCCGACGACGACTACCGCGTCATGATGGGCGACCACCGGACCGTCCCCCGCGACAAGCTGGCGCCCCAGGTAGTGCAGGCGCTGCTGGCCCTGCAGGATGGGCAGATCACCGGCCTCATTCGGGTCGACCAGGCGTATACCATCGTCCGTTTGAATCGGCACATTCTGGCCGGAACCTATCAGTTCGCGGACGTAAAAGATCAGATACGGAAGGAACTCAAGGATAAGAAGACAAACCAGTTGCGCGCCGCCCTGGATAAGAGATTGCGACAGAACGCGAAGATTGAAACCTTGTAGCAGATGAGAAGGGGTAATAAGTGGGTGTTCGTATTCAATGGGCGGGTTGTGTGCTGGCTGGGGTTCTGCTCCTGGCGCTGCCGGCGGCAGGCCAGCTCGAGGTTGGCGACAATCTCAGCATGAATCTCAACGGCACTTTGGGAGGCGGCTACAACGCCGATTACGGGAATCTGTTCAGTTCCAGCCACAGTTTGTCCGGCTCCGGCACCGGCACCCTTTCCGGTTATTTCTACAATCCCAATTTCCTCTCCTTCAACGTTTCTCCGTATTACGGCCAGTCACGGGCCAATTCTAACTATCAATCCATCTTTGATTCGAGCGGCGTGAACGTCTCCACCTCGATTTTCAGCGGCAGCCATTTTCCGGGCTCGATCAGCTATGCCAAGTCGTACAACAGCGAAGGGAACTTTGGCGTCCCCGGGGTCGCCGACTACACCACTCGCGGCAACAGCGACACGCTCGGCATCACTTGGTCCGAGAATCTACCCAACGAGCCCAGCTTGTCGGCCAGTTTCCAAAGGGGAAGCAACGACTACTCGATCTTCGGGACCGATCAGAACGGGAACTCCACCTTCGATTCGTTGATCCTGCAGTCGGGATATCTCGTTGACAACTTCAGCCTGGGTGCTTTCTATCAGCGGGGTGCTTCCAACTCACTGATTCCGCAACTGATTGGGACCGAGCAGCAGCCGGAGACTGTAAGCTCCGACAACAGCGGCTTCGGATTCAACATCAGCCACCCGCTCCCGATGCGAGGCGTGTTCACCACGAGTTTCACCCGCTCTGAGTTTGACACTGGGTTCATGGGTTCGAACTATAACGGCGCTGTCGACCTGATTACGGCCAACGCCGGAATTCAGCCCACCAACAGATTGCATCTTTCGGCGGGCGCCGACTACTCCGATAGTTTGACCGGCCAGCTCTACGAGTCGATTGTCGCGGCGGGAGGAGTTGCTCCAGCCCAGAATCTGAACGAGAGTTCCCATGGGCTGGATATGATCGGTACAGCCAGTTACGCGGTGGCGAAGGGCCTGCAGACCGAAGTCGATGTCGAGCGCCGGGAACAAAGCTTCCTGGGCGAGACCTTCGGGGAGAACAGCTATAGCGGAAGCCTGTTCTATACCACCGGGCTCCTGGGCGGGAACCTGAATGCCGCTGCTTCGGTCACCGACAACACCCTGGACAACAGCAGCCAGAACACTCTGGGATTTACTACCAGCGCCAATTACACGCGCCGCATCGACAATTGGGTGATGAGCGGGTCTTTCAGCTACGCGCAAAATGCGCAGACCCTGCTGATCGGCTATACGACCTCCTTCTACAACTATTCGGGCAACATCCGGCACCACTGGGGGTTGTTCAACTGGAACGCTGGCGCCTCCGCCGGGCGCTCCGGCTTGACCGAACAGCCAGGCACGCAAAACAGCAGCCAAAGCTACATGACCGGCATCGGTTACAGCCATTTCGTTAACTTGTCGGGCAGTTACGCCAAGTCGAGCGGCAACGGCATAGAGACCGCCAGCGGATTGGCGCAGAATCCCGTGCTGGAACCGGTGCTCACGCCCAGTTCGGTGATCCTCTTCGACGGAGACAGCTACGCGGTGGCATTGGGAAGCTCTCCGCTCAAACGGCTTACGATTGCGGCGAGTTACGCCCGATCTAGCAACAGTATCGTCCTCGACTCGGCGGCATCGACCGGCGCGACCACGCAGTACAACGCCCTCTTTCAATATCAGTTTCGCAAGGTCTACCTGACCGGAGGATACAGCCGGCTGCAGCAAGGCTTCAGCACCTCCGCAACAGGACCGGCTATTGTATCCTCCTTCTACATTGGTTTGTCGCGATGGTTCAACTTCTTCTGAGCAGCGCGCGCGGAAATGGTCTGCGAACGGCGCGGGCAGCCTGCATCTTTCTCTTGCTCCTGGCCCCGGCCTGGGCCTCGCGCAAGACCACGGATAACGCAAAGGACAAGCCTACCGCGCCTCGCCCTCCCGATTTGCTGCTCGAAGGCGGCCGCAAGTTGAGCTACGAGCGCAGCTTCCGCTCCGAACGGGAAGTCAAGCCGAAACGGGGCTTCTGGAATCGCGTGCTCGACGTGGTGGCCGGTGAGCCGCAATTCCACGCCCTGATTCGCCCCTACAGCGTCGCCACCGATTCACGCGGGCGCATCATCGTGACCGATCCCGGAGCCTCGGGAGTTCACATCTTCGATTTTGCTGATCAGAAATACAAATTCCTTTGGCGTGCCGACAAGGGCAAAGATCCCATGCTGCAGCCACAATGCGTGGCCGTCGACGTCCAGGACAACGTCTACGTCACCGATTCGGAATCGGGCAAGATTTTCGTTTTCGACTCCAACGGCAAATTTCAGCGGGCCATCGGCAGCCTCAAAGACGGGGAAGGATATTTCAAGCGTCCCACCGGAATTGCAGTGGACTCTGCAGCGCAGCGAATTTATGTAACCGACACATTGCGCAATAAGATCTTCATGCTCGACATGCAGGGCAGCGTGCTTCAGGAGATTGGCAAGAACGGCGATGCAAACGCCGAGTTCAACTTTCCTACTGAGTTGCGCCTCAGCAACCAGGACTTGATCGTCGTCGACGCAATGAATTTTCGCATTCAGGTGCTGGACCGTTCGGGAGCTTTTCGCCTGGCCATCGGACAGCTGGGCGACACCACGGGCGAGATGTTTCGCCCCAAGGGAGTCGCTGTGGATTCCGAAGGCGATCTCTATGTGGTTGATGGGCTTTGGGGCGCAGTGCAGGTCTTCAACCGCGAGGGCCAGTTGCTCTACTACTTCGGGCAGCGCGGCACGGCTCCCGGGCAGTTCGAATTGCCGGCCGGCATGTTCATCGATCACGACGACCGGATTTATGTGGTGGATTCTTTCAACCGTCGCATCCAGGTGTTCCATTATTTTGGGTTGCCGAAGACTGCCGTGTCGAAGACCGCCAAGGAAGGTATGTAGTGAAGCGTCCGTATGGATTCGCGGGGCTGATGATCGTTTGGGCGGCGGCCAGCCTGCTGGCGCAGGTGACCGGCGACGTGATTGGCGTCCACGATCTAGGACCGGGGACGAAGTCTCCCGTGGTAGGGGCGCGGCCCGATTTCTGCATGTACTGCCACGCACCACATTCCGGAATCGGCGGCCGGACACCTTTGTGGAACCAGACTCTTTCTACCCAGGTCTACACGCCATATACCAGCACCACTGAACAAAACAAGGAAGTGCAGCCCACTCCTGGCGCCGACAGCAGTCTGTGCTTGAGCTGTCACGATGGCACCGTCGCACCTGGAACCACCGCTGTTTATGGCAAAGTCACGACGATGGGAACCATGTACACCCAGGACATATTTGGATCTAACCTGCAACCGTCGCACCCGTTCAGCCTGGCTTTGCCCATGAAAGACTCCGCCGATCTGGTTGCCTCGCTGGTTGCTCAGGGTAAGACGGCTGACCCCCTGGGCGCCGTGAAGCTCATCAATGGAAATATTGAGTGCACGTCCTGCCACAACGCCCACGTGCAGGCCAAGGATATCCTTTCGCAGAACTTCCTGGTCCGCGATAGCTCCAAAGGACAAATGTGCCTCGCCTGCCATGATCCCAATCGTCAAATGCCGGGCCAGGTCAATCCTTTGAACGGATGGACCACCAGTATTCACAACACGGCGACCAACAAGCTGACCCCGCAGACCAACGTCGGCAGCTATCCTACCGTGATGCAGTCCGCATGCATTGGCTGCCACACGCCGCACAACGCGCCGGGAGCGGTCCGGCTGCTGCGCGGCGCGTACGAACAGGATTGCATCGCTTGCCATAGCGGCACGTCCTACATCTCGCCCGCCCCGACCAGTGTTTTCGCAGAATACGCCACTCCCAAGGTGGGACATCCGATCCCCAGCGGAACCAACCAGCACGACGCCGTAGAAGCCGTGCTGCTCAACAACAACCGCCACTCCACCTGTGTCGACTGCCACGACGTGCATTCTTCCAACCCGGTAAAGACTTTTCCGCCGCCGCCCCTCATTCGTGCTTCGCAGAGCGGCGTGGCCGGCATCAGCGCAACCGATGGCGTAACCGTGTTGAATCCCGCTGTCAATCAATACGAGAACTGTTTCCGTTGCCACGGCACCAGTTCGGGAAAGGCGGCGAATACCATCTTTGGATATTTGCCCGTGCGGGCGGTCTCGGCGGGTGACCCACTGAATCTGATTCCTCAGTTCAGCATCAACTCGCCTTCAAGCCATCCCGTGACCCATCTCCGCAACAGCCCGCTGCCTCAGCCCAGCCTGCTGCTGAACATGCTGAATCTCGACGGCATCACGCAGGGACGCGCCATGGGCACGCAGATTCTGTGCACCGATTGCCACAACAGTGATGACAACCGCGAGTTCGGAGGTGCGGGCCCAAACGGCCCGCATGGCTCAAAGTGGACTCACATCTTGGAACGGCAGTATGTTGCCAACCAGTCCCCAAGGCCCGGCCAGTTGATCACGAACCTTTATCCCAATCCTGACCTCAGCGTGAACGGGCCTTACGCTCTGTGCGGAAAGTGCCATAACCTGGCCGGCCAGGTCATGAAGAACACCAGCTTCACGCAGCACGCCTTTCACATAAACTCCGGCTTCAGTTGCTCGGTTTGTCATACCTCTCACGGCATGGGAGCGACGAGCGCCACGATATCCGGCCAACGCCTGGTGAATTTCGATGTCAGTGTGGTGGCGCAGAATGGGACCACGCCCATTACCTATAGCGGCGTTGCTAATACGTGCGTGCTCGCTTGCCACGGCGCAGCGCATAATTCCGACGGCTCCGTTACCGCCGCCGGTGCTGCGAACAAGGTCAGAGTTGGGCCGCCACCGAAAGTCACGAAGTAACTCGCGCCAGCGGCTCTAGCGGCGTACAAAAACCACTGCCAGCGAATCCTGAACAATCAGGCTGAAGCGCGGATCCGACAGCAACACGCCGGCCAGCGGAACTTTTTTCGGCAGCAGCAAGACTTGCGCCTCGTTCAGATATGAATCGTCTACATACGACGCGTCGCCTTGCTGTGTCTTGAAGAAGCGAGTATCAATCTCATCCCCGTAGAGATCGGTGCGTCCGTCGATCGCCACTGGATAGTCTGGCATGTACCAGGTGAGAAATCTCCCCCAGTCGAACGTGTTGTAGAGCGGACCCGGCTGGGGGTTTCGACGAAGAAAGTTGACGGCGTTCGCCGGGAATACGCTGCTCATGGCGCGGCCAAGCATCAAGGACTCCTTCGCCGAAATAGAAGTATCTCCCCGCAGATTTCCGGGCGCCTTTCTGCTCTCATTCTCTGACCGGAATTGCAGGCCGTCGCGCACCTTCATTACACCTAACACTTCGTAATTCTGCGAGAGATATCTCTCAGATCAAGTAAAGATGGCCGCTTCGGATCCCGGTCAAATCACCCAGTCTCGGGTATTGCGCGGGGTTCCTCCTTCGCTCCCTGGATATATCCTTTGTGACCTCAGTCAAATTTGCGCCAGTTGCACAAGACCGGAGCGTTATCGTAGGGCAAGGCTGCGCGGAGTTCCTTTTCGGCGGCGGCTGGTTCGTAGCGATGCAGGAGGAAGCCGTAATTGAGATGTAATAGCCGGTCCTGTGGGTTTTGCATGATGGCCCACTGATACTCGGCGAATATCTCCGCATAATCTACCCTTGATCCTTCAGCCTCGCTTTTCAAGCGTAAGACCTCCTTGGAGTGGTTTAGTTGGTTTGTAAACGGAGGTCGCTCCATCTTTCTGAGAACCAGGCGAGCGACCCGCGCACGATCATAAGGCGTAAATGCAAGCAGACGTTCGCAGTCTTCCTGGGAGGCGACATCAGCGCCCACTGCGCTTCGCCGTAATTCGGGCGGCAGCATGCTGGCGACCTGTCGGAAGAAGGCACGCGCAAGCAGGTAAGTCCCGCGCGGATTCATATGCACGTGTTCGTAGAAGAGTTCGCTACCCGGGACCTCATGCGCACTCTCGCCAGCAACAACAGCGGCCGCATCAACCAGGCCGACGCCCGGACCCGATCCCGCTACAGTGCGAATAACTTCATTCAACCTGCTGTCAGCGCGAAAGCGCAGCGTGTCGAGATCCTGAGCGCGCACAAAGCGCTCCTTGGCCCCGGCAAAATCACCGAGGGCCCACAGACAACGAGCCATGCGAAACTGGAGTTCGGCATACTGAGGATCGATACCTGCCGCCGCCAAGTACAGCTTCAGGGCCTCAGCGTACGATCCCGCGCTCTCGAGAACCGCGCCACGTTGGACTAACCCCTCCCAAGAATTCAACTCATCCTGTCGAATACCTTCGCGGTGCAGGGAAGCGAAAGGAGCACAATCCTTTAAGTTCGTGGCTACTGTGCTGATTAGGACCTGAGACCCCGAGCGGCGGGCCACCGCGACTATATCGCGCAAGTTGGCTGCGAAATTCTCGTACACCGGTCTCATCTGTGGAGAATCTGCGCGCACCTGCCTTTCTAGAAACATTTCCATGCCGCGCCACTCAGGCGCGTTTTCCTGGCGCCCGCCAGCGGCCTTCTCAACAAGCTGACCCAGTCTGGTGGAATTGAGGGAAATTCTGATGCGGATGGCTGGCAGGCTCAGGTCCCAGGGCGTTAACACCGTTCCTGGCCCAAAAGGGCCGACAACTTCGGTGTTGCCAGTGTAAATAACAAAAAGGTCGGGCTGGTATTGCACCAGGTCCTCGACCATGGGCAGCAGCACATGCGAGTTGATCGCGGTGATGCTGGCATTGATAACCTCGAACTTTACCTGGGGAAAGTGTTCTCGGAGCATCACCTCCAGGTACCGTGCGAATCCATAGGTAGGGTCGGGATCCCCCCAGGCGACAGACTCGCCCAATACGAAGATCCTATAGGTTCCCGGTGCCTTTCTCGCAGGAATCATGTACGGGCGCGGTTCCCGGTACGTGCCCGGTGGAAAAAAGGGCGCGGCGAAAAATTGATTATCGCAATAAGCAGCACGGCCCTGGTCTGTGCAGGAGCGCATGACGCCGGTTGGCGTTCCAACTCCACAGACGCGCAGCACCACCTCTGTAACCGCGAGCAGTAACACCGGTACCAGGATGGCCGTTGCCGAGATGGACAACCAGCGGCGGTAGTGACGGCTACGAAGCGTCGGTACTGCCTTCGTGATTTGCGCGCCTGCAGGTACAGTCATCACTGTTCTCGGCAGTGCAATCCAACTGCCAATCTAGTGTTGATGACACTCAGGGCCCAGAACAGTGGCAACAATCACGGCATCATGTGATGGGGATCACAAAGGAGCGTACTGCCCTGAATTGGAGCGAGGGAGAATATCTCCTCGATCCCAGCCCCGAAGGGGCGTCTGAGAATAGCCCAGGCGCTTAAGCTCCGGGAGAGGTGGGAAAGTCGAGTGAGTCCCGGACGGACGACTGAAGTAATCACACAGACGCAGAAAGCGCTGCTCACCCAAACCACAATCTTCCCCACAGCTAGAACCTGCGGTACATAAACTGAGCCGTGCTGGCGCCTTGGTTCAGCGTCACGAGCAATAAGAAAACCATCACCATCACATAGAGGGACGGGACCCAGAACCAGCGCCAGCGAGCCATGAGTGCGATGAATCCCGGATGAAATGCCTCATTCGAAGGCTCCGGTTCAACCGAATAGCGGTTCAGCGTGTCAATCACCAACAGCACAACCGCGTATCCCATGGCCAGCGTCAGAACCAGGAGATACAGGCTGCCACTCAGAAAGTGCGAAAGGTAGCTGGCCGGCGACAGGGCTGCCGATAGCATCTGGCGCGCTTCGGGCAGAGAGTTGGACCGGAAGAATATCCATCCCAGGTTCATGAGACTGATCGTAGTGATCCACGAGAGTGCGGTCCACGGAACTTGGGGCGGCGTCCAGTCGTACTTACGTTCCAGTCCCTCAACCTGGCGATGCAAGACGAGAAACGCTCCGTGATAGCAGCCCCACAGGAGAAACAACACGGTGGCTTTGTGCCACAGTGCGAACAGGATCATCGAAACCACGAAAGCCAGATTTCGCCACCAGACCTCGCGGCGCAACTGCATCAACGGGAAGAAAACGTAGTCGCGAATCCAGAACGACAGCGACATGTGCCAGCGTGTCCAGAACATCGAGGCACTTGTGGATTGAAATGGCCGGGCGAAATTCTCGGGTAAGGTGAACCCCAACACCTTGGCTGCACCAATTGCGATGTGCGAGTAACCAGCGAAGTCGAAAAAGAGCTGTAAGCCGTATCCAAAGGCCAGACACCACACGTCCGCGCCACTCCACCGAGTAACGCGATCGAACCCGGAGACGATTCCATCGCCACCCAGAATTCCCTGTCCCAGCAGTTTGGCCAGTTGCATCATGAACGCGCCGGCTGCGATGCGCTGCAACCCGCATCCAATGTCGTCCCAGCGCATGGCACTCTCGGAGCGGAATTGCGGAAGCATTTCGGACATGCGGCAGACTGGACCGGACATCGTAACCGGAAAGAAAACCATATAGAGCGCGAATTCGAAGAGGGATGGGTCGATGTTCTCGCCCTGGTAAGTGTCAAACAGGTAGCTCATGGCCTGGAAGGTCCAGAACGAGATTCCGAGGGGCAGCGCAAGGTTCAAGAACCTTTGCAACGACGATAGAGGAATGTGAACTGCGGCTTCCGGAAGGTACTTAAAAGTGCTTAACAGCGCCAGATTCAGGAGAATCCCGATGGACAGGGTAAGCCCGGATCGCTTCCGCCGAAGCCATCTTCCCACGAGGTAGTTCATCACCGTCGAGGCGAGAAGAACAGCCGCAAACCAAGCTCCCCAGCTGATATAGAGTGCGTAGCTGACAATCAGAAGAACTGCCTGCCGTACTCGTCGCGAGCGAACTTTCGCGAAGATCAATATGCACAGCAGTAACGCCAGAGGGTACAGGATGCCTCGTAACAACATTTCTCCCTTGTGCGATTGAAACAGACTACTGGGCATTGAACCTTGGCTAGTCCGCTTGGACCGGCGAACAATAATAATGGGCCTGCTTGCGGGTTACAACAACACTCGATGTCAGGGTAGTGGTGCTTTGCTATGACCCCACTACCCGATGTCATCTACTACATGTCGTCTACTAGAATGATGTGTGGTCCGATATCGCAATCTCATCGACGCTCTCGATGCGGCTCCCGACGACCGTCCCTTCGTTACGGCCTGGATCAATGAGGACGAGCAAGAGACCGTGACCTTTGCTGAGTTCCGCCGCCGCGCCCGGTTGCAAGGCGGAGTACTCGGGGCTCATGGTGTGAACGAAGGCGATCGGGTGATCGTCATCATGCCGCAGGGCATTTCCGCGATGACGGTCTTCGCCGGAGCGATGATGCTCGGCGCGGTACCGGCGTTGATCGCCTACCCCAATAAGAAGGTTGAGCCCTCCAAATACCTGTCCGGACTGGCTGGAGTGACAGCGAACCTCAACGCCAAGCTGGTCGTCATCGATGAAGAATTTCCGGTCGATATGCTCAGCCACGTATCCTTGAGTGAGGGAACCAGACTCCTTCGCGCCAGCGATGGCAGAGGGCCCGGTGGAGAAGAAGAACTCCGTGATCTTAAGGGACAAGCCGATCACATTGCGTTCATCCAGCATTCAGCCGGCACCACCGGACTTCAGAAGGGCGTAGCCCTGACCCACGCCGCCGTGCTGCGCCAACTGGAACATCTGGCGCAAGCACTGGAGATTGACGGCGCGACGGACCGGGTTTATAGCTGGCTCCCTCTATACCATGACATGGGGCTGATCGCCTGCTTCATGCTGCCCATGGCCTACCACGTCCCCGTCGTGATGCAGTCACCGGTCAACTGGGTGTTGCATCCTGAAACCATGTTGCAGGTCATCACCGAGCATAGGTGCACCCTTGCGTGGCTGCCAAACTTTGCCTTTCAGTTCGTTCCCCGGCGCACACGGCCGAACCGGCGGGCGCAGTATGATCTCTCCTCCGTCCGCGCGGTGATTAATTGTTCCGAGCCGGTCCGGGCCAGCAGCATGCAGGAGTTCCAGAATGCGTTCGCTGCAAATGGATTAAGAGCCGGCGTGCTGCAAAGCTCCTACGCAATGGCGGAGAACGTTTTCGCAGTGACGCAGTCGGACATCCTCCGGCCATCAGATTCCCCACCCCAGACCGGCAAAATTCGCCCCTCTGGGGACCACGGTCCGACGATCATTTGGGCGGATGGCCGGCAATCTCGTAGTTCGCATCGGATCGTCCCAGTTGCGGAAGGGACACCAGGTTCGATCTCGTTCACATCGTCGGGTCGTTTGCTGCCCAACCACGAGATTCGTATCGTGCCGGATTCTGGCGCCGTCCCCGCGAACCGCAACGTCGGCGAGATTCTCGTCAAAAGCGACTGCCTGTTTGAGGGCTACTACAACCGTCCCGATCTCACCGCCAAAGCGATCGTCGATGGTTGGTACTACACGGGGGATCTGGGCTTCACGCTGGGAGGAGAACTGTATGTGGTCGGCCGGATGAAGGACCTCATTATCGTCGCCGGCGAAAATATTTACCCGCAGGACATTGAGGAGATTGCTGCGAGCCACCCGGCCATTCGTGACGGCCGTGTAATTGCGATGGGCGTGCACAATCCCGATCTCGGAACTGAAGAAATTGTCATAGTGGCTGAAGTGGAAAGCGATGAACTTCTGGCCAATGCTCTGGAGATTGAACGAGAGATTCGTAGTGGGGTCGTGGCCGGCTTGGGAGTGACGGCTGCAATGATTTTCTTAAAGCCGCCGAAGTGGATCGTGAAGAGCACTGCCGGGAAAGCGTCGCGTTCCACGACGCTCGAGAAGTTGCAGAAAGAGCATCCGGAACTCAACTTCGAGTCTTAGGGAGGGTAAATCGGAATGACGGCAGAAGAAAAGCAAATGATTGAATACATTCTTCGGCGAATCCGAAAGCCGAGTCTGATCATCGACGAGAACACACCGCTAGTCTCCTCCGGGCTGGTCGACTCGATGGCGCTTGGGGATTTGGTGCTGACACTCGAAGACCTAACCCGCATGCGCATCCCACCGGGAAAGGTGAAACCGAAGGACTTGGACACGGTGGCCAAGATGTTTGCTACCGCGGCGCGCGTGGGGAAACCTCAGAAGTAGATTCCAGTGGCTACTGCAGCGGCTTTGCCAGCGTCCCCGGGTTCACACCCGAGTGCTTTTTCGCCTGTGCCATCAATTCCAGAACCTTATCTTTCGCCTCATAGTTCGGATTCGTGTCCAGCAGTTTTTGCCAGGTGGCGACAGCTTTGTCGATGTCCATCTTGCCCTGCCACTCGACGACGCCCAGATTGAACAAAGTGTTGGCCTTGTTCGGTTCGTAAGAAAGCGACTTCTGGAATTCCGCGATGGCGGCATCGGCGTTGCCCGTGTACCAATAGGCGGTCGCCATGTCGGTACGAACACTCGTGTTGGCTGGCTCGACCTTCAGCGCCCGCTGGTAGTAATCGATCGCGGTGGGGAACTGCTGGGCGTCGTAGTATACATTCCCGATGCTTTCCAGAAGTCCGGCGTTGGCCGGGTCTGCCTTGAGCTTCTCGAGCAACGGTCCAGCTTGCGTGTCGGCCGTTTCCTGCATTTGAGCCGAGGTTGGAGTTTGGATGGCCGCGTTCGCATTTCCAGCGGCCGGTGCGGATGAGTTCGCTGTCTCAGTCGCGGCGGCCGCTGGGCCCTGGGATCCGCGGACCAACCAGCCACCGACGATTCCTGCCAGCAGGCAGATGACTGCCAATACGTAAGCCTGCACGCTTGTCCATTGTTCGATTGAGGTTGCTCGATTTTTATCAGTCATTTCTCAATGCTCCTTGCCGTCCGTGTAAGCGGGCAGCCGTACGCTAGCTCTTGCCCTTCTTCTGGACATCTGCCATCAGTTTCTGCACCGTGGCTTTGCGGTCTGCGCTCAATTTCGGATTCGACTTCAGCAGCTCCTGCCAAGCCGCCAGCGCTCCCGGGCCGTCCTGTTTTCCCTGCCACTTGATCATGCCGAGGTTGAACAGC
>OCZU010000231.1_pt1 | contig 40034 bp, 37 predicted proteins | sample 1539001 | NCBI WGS metagenome assembly OCZU01 (sample SAMEA3539306, study PRJEB22396) | soil metagenome | biome: tundra; feature: field; material: soil | place: USA | collected 2010-05 | depth 0.15 m | reverse complement strand
GTAGCCGTGCATCAAACCGACGACCAACGGCAGCGGCAGCGGGAAGCCGTCGCCAAGGCGCAGCGTGCCTATGAATTCGCGCGGGCGCAAATGTCGGCGGGCACCGTGAACATACTGACGGTGCTCAACACGGAAAATGCATTGTTCAGTGCGCAGGACACGCTCGTGCAGGTGGAGTATTCGCATCTGCAGGCGCTCGTGGATTTGTTCACCGCGCTCGGCGGCGGCTGGCATCAGGGGTAAGGCAACGATGAAACAGTTCTCTTGGATCGGCAAACGAGGAGCGCTGGGCGGTATCGCTCTGCTGGTGCTGCTGCTAATCGCCTGGCGCGGCCTGCTGAACAAGCCGGCGGGCGCCACGACGCAGAACTCGCAGCAGTCGATCGCGGTCGATACGGCCGCCGTCGCGCACGCGGATGTCCCAATTTACCTGCAGGGGCTCGGCACGGTGCAGGCGTTCTACACGGTGACGGTGACCGCACGCGTCGACGGACAACTGCAGCGGGTGGCGTTCAACGAAGGCCAGAACGTCCAGAAAGGGGATCTATTGGCGCAGATCGATCCGCGACCGAACCAAGCGGCTTTCGATCAGGCGGTCGCGACCAAGGCGAAGGACGCGGCGCAGCTCGCCAATGCCTTGCGCGACCTCGAGCGCTATACGATATTGCAGCCCCAGGATTTGGCAAGCAAGCAAACCGTCGACACGCAACGCGCAACGGTCGATCAGCTCACCGCCCAGCTCCAGGTCGATCAGGCATTGATCGACAATGCGCGCACGCAGCTCGACTACACGCGAATCACCTCCCCGATCAACGGCCGAACGGGGATTCGATTAGTCGACCCGGGAAACATCGTGCACGCGGCCGATACCACGGGCATCGTCGTGGTGACGCAGGTTCAGCCGATTTCGGTGATTTTTACGCTGCCCGAAGAGGAATTGGGCGCCGTCGCCCAAGCGCTCGCCGCGGGCCCGGTCAAGGTCGCGACGGTATCGCGTGACGGCGGTGCGCAACTCGACGAGGGCACATTGACGCTGATCGACAATCAAATCGACCAAGCGACCGGCACCGTCAAGCTCAAGGCGACCTTCGACAATGTTCACAACACGCTGTGGCCCGGCCAATACGTCAATACGCGCGTGCTCGTGCGCACCGATCGCGACGCCCTGACGATACCCGACGCGGCCGTGCAGCTGGGTCCCGACGGTCCCTTCACCTATGTCGTCAAGAATGACTCGGCCGTCGAGGTTCGCCCGCTGCACATCGGCGAAGCGAGCGGCGGGACGACGATAGTCACGCGCGGCTTGGCGCTCGACGAGCGCGTGGTCACGAGCAATCAATATCGACTGCAATCGGGTGTGCACGTGCGCAGCCCCACCGCCGTAGCGACGAACGGCGGCGCCGGCCCAAGCGCCGTCGATGCAAGCGGGGCCGTCCAGCCGAGCAGCAAGGCACCATGAACATTTCCGAACCGTTCGTCCGCCGGCCGATCGCGACCTCGCTGCTGATGGGAGGCATTTTCTTGATTGGGCTCGTGGTCTACCCCTTGTTGCCCGTGGCACCGCTGCCGCAAGTCGACTTTCCGACGATTCAGGTCAGCGCACAATTGCCGGGCGCGAGCCCGGAGACCATGGCCTCATCGGTGGCGCAGCCGTTGGAGTATCAGTTTGCCCAGATCTCCGGGTTGACGCAGATGACCTCGATCAACCTGCTCAGCGCCACGCTGATCACGCTGCAATTCGACTTGAATCGCAGCATCGACGCGGCAGCACAAGACGTGCAATCGGGAATCGATGCCGCCGGCGGTCAGTTGCCGAAGAATCTTCCGACGCCGCCCACATACCGTAAGGTCAACCCCGCAGACTCGCCGATACTGATCCTCGCGGTGCACTCCGACGTACTGCCGGTCACCACGGTCGACGATTACGCCGAGAACATCCTCGCGCAGCAGATATCGCAGATTCCCGGCGTCGCCCAAGTCTCGATCGGCGGGCAACAGAAGCCGGCGGTGCGCGTCCAGATCGACCCGATCAAACTTGCGGCGTTGGGGCTGCAAATGGAGGACGTGGCCAACGTCATCAACGCCGCTACCGTCGATGCGCCGAAGGGTTCGATCAACGGCTCGAAGCGCAGCCTGACGATCTACGACAACGATCAACTGCTCAAGGCGGCGCCATGGAACGACGTCGTGGTCGCCTACAAGAATGGCGCGCCGGTACGCATCCGCGATATCGGCGTCGCTGTCGATGGACCCGAGAATACCCTGCTGACCGCATGGCAAAACGGCCGCCGGGGGATCCTGCTGCTGATTTACAAGCAGCCGGGTGCCAATGTCATCGACGCCGAACAGCGCGTCGAGGCGCTGCTGCCGCACGCGCTTGCCTCCGTGCCGCCGTCGATCAAGGTGGACACCGTCGCGAATCGCACGACCACGATCAAGGCTGCCGTGGAGGACGTCGAGTTCACTCTGGCGCTCACGATTGCACTCGTCGTCATGGTGATTTTCCTGTTCTTGCGCAATGCCTGGGCGACCATCATCCCCGGCATCACCGTGCCGCTCGCGCTGCTCGGAACCGCGGCGATGATGTACATGCTCAATTACAGCCTCGACAACTTGTCGTTGATGGCGCTCACGATCGCCGTCGGCTTCGTCGTCGATGATGCGATCGTGATGCTGGAAAACGTTTACCGGCATATCGAGGCCGGCTTGTCGCCGCTGCAGGCGACGCTCAAAGGCTCGGGCGAGATCGCCTTTACGATCATATCGATCAGCGTCTCGCTGGTCGCGGTATTCATTCCGCTATTGTTGATGGGCGGCATCGTCGGACGGCTGTTCCGCGAGTTTGCGATCACGATGACGATGACGATCGCCGTTTCGGCCTTCGTCGCGCTGACGCTCTCGCCGACGATGTGCGCGCTGTTCCTGCGCGACGAGAAACACGTCGAGCACGGCAACGCCTATATGGTGGTCGAGCGCGCTTTCGACCGGCTGCTCGCCGCGTACACGCGCGGTCTCGATTACGTGCTGAACCATCAGCGCGCCACAATAACCGTATTTCTGCTGACGGTTGCCGCGAGTGTGTGGCTGTACATCGCCATTCCGAAGGGCTTTTTCCCGCAGCAGGACACCGGAATCATATCCGGCGTGTCGGATGCGCCGCAGGATATTTCGTTCACCGAGATGGTGCGCCGGCAACACGCCCTGCTCGATATCGTGGCGCAGGATCCCGACGTTGCGAGCTATGGAACCGGCCTCGGCGGGACCCGGCCAGTCAACAATGGGTTCGTGATCATCGGATTGAAGCCGCGCGATGAACGCAGCGCCTCAGCGGATCAGATCATCAACCGCCTGCGGCCGCAGCTCGCGAAAGTACCGGGCGCGACGCTTTTCTTGCAGGCGGCGCAGGATCTGAACATCGGCGGTCGAACCTCGCGTACCCAGTATCAATATACGCTGCAGGACTCGGACATCAATGAGCTCAATGACTGGTCGCCGAAACTGCTCGCACTGCTGCAAAAACTGCCGATGTTGCGCGACGTGGCTTCCGACCAGCAGACGACGAGCGGCATGGTGTCGCTGACCATCGATCGCGATCAGGCGGCGCGCTTCGGCATACAACCGGCGGCCGTCGACCAGGCGCTCTATGACGCCTTCGGCCAGCGTCAGGCAGCGCAGTTCTTCACGCAGGCCAACAGCTATCACGTCGTGCTCGAGATCACGCCGTCGCTGCAGAGCGACCCGGCGTCGCTGCGCGATCTGTATCTGAAATCGCCTCTCAACGGCCAGATGGTGCCGCTGTCGGCAATGACCCGGTACGACACGCAGCACGTGACCTATCTGTCGATCAGTCATCAGGGCCAGTTTCCGGCGGTCACTCTGTCGTTCAATCTGGCGCCGGGAGCGGCGCTCGGCGATGCGGTGGATGCGATCAATCGGGTCTCGCTCGGCATGCACTTGCCGGCCACCATCACCGGAACTTTTCAAGGCACGGCTCAGGCGTTTCAGACGTCCTTGAAAACCCAGCCCTATCTGATTCTTGCCGCGCTCGTGGCCGTCTATATCATTCTCGGCATGCTCTATGAAAGCTACATTCATCCGCTGACGATACTCTCCACGCTACCGTCGGCGGGTGTCGGCGCGCTGCTGGTGCTGCTGCTATTTCATTTCGACTTGTCCGTCATGGCGCTCATCGGCATCATTCTGCTGATCGGTATCGTCAAGAAGAACGGCATCATGATGGTCGACTTCGCGCTCCAAGCAGAGCGCGAACAGCATCTGTCGGCGCATGACGCGATCCGCCAGGCCTGTCTGCTGCGATTTCGGCCGATCATGATGACCACGATGGCGGCCCTGCTCGGCGCCCTGCCCCTTGCGCTGGGGCACGGAACCGGCTCCGAGTTGCGCCAGCCGTTGGGCTACACCATGGTCGGCGGACTGATCGTGAGTCAGGCGCTGACCTTGTTCACGACACCGGTGGTATACCTGTACCTGGAGCGATTCAGCGCATGGCTCGCGCGCCGCCGCGGTAGCGCGCCTGCCACATCGGCGCCCGGCGAGCCGGCGAGAGAGACGACGTGAAGATCCTGCTGGTCGAAGACAACGAGCGTGTCAGCCAGTTCGTCATCAAGGGGCTGCTGGAAGCCGGACACACGGCGGATCACGCGGCCAATGGCCGGGACGGCATGTTTCTCGCGGCGAGCGAGCCCTATGATGTCATCATCATGGATCGAATGCTGCCTGGCGACATCGACGGTCTCGCGATCATCGAGGTGCTGCGAAAAACCGGGAACCGTACTCCGATTCTGATTTTGAGTGCGCTGTCGGAGGTCGATGACCGTATTCGCGGCTTGCGCAGCGGCGGCGACGATTATCTGACCAAACCATTTGCGTTCGGCGAATTGCTCGCCCGCCTGGACGCGCTGCATCGCCGTTCGCAGGGCGTGAACCGCGAAGTCCCCCTCTCGGTCGGCAACTTGCATATGGATCCGATGACGCGCAGGGTAACCCGCGGTGAGCGGCAGATTACGCTGCAGCCGCGGGAATTCAAGTTGCTTGAATACCTGATGCGCCACGCCGAGCAAGTCGTCACCCGCACCATGCTGCTCGAACACGTTTGGGATTATCACTTCGATCCGCAAACCAACGTCGTCGATGTCCACATCAGCAAATTGCGGCAAAAGATCGACGCGGAATTCGAACGGCCGCTGCTGCGCACGGTTCGCAATGCGGGCTACATGGTGACCGCGGGTGACTAGAATGATGCGCTCTTCGGCGGTTTCCTTGGCGCTGGGCTACGTCGCACTGGGGATCACGGCCCTGGTGCTATTTGCCGCGCCGCTCTGGTATGCATGGCAGGTCACGATACGGGATGGCCGCAGCGAGATTCTCCAGGCCGATTCGCAGCGGCTCACCGACGTCTACCGCCGGGACGGCGGCGATGCCTTGAAGAATTTCATCGCTACGCGTGTGCAAATGCAGATTGCCGGCGACCGCATTCTTCTGCTGACCGATTCGGCGCTGCAGCCGTTGGCCGGCAACCTCTCCCACTGGCCGGGCAATCTGCCGACGACCCAGGGCAACCACCGGATCAACATCGACATCGGTGAGCGCGCCACCCAGGATACGCTCGTACACGTCGCACAGCTGGGCCAATACTTCTTACTGGTGGGACGAGACAACAAGCTGTTTGCGCCGCTGGAGCGGCGATTTTGGTACGGCTTGACCGCCGCTATCGCGGTACTCTCGATCGCCGGCCTGCTGGTCGGCCTCATCACGCGCCGGGCGCTCATGTCCCGCATTTTTCATATCGGCCAGACCGTCTCGGCCATCATTCACGGCGATTTGAAGCATCGGCTGCCGACGCACTTGAGCGACGATGAGCTCAATACGCTGGCGCGCACGATCAACGGCATGCTCGATCAGATCGAGCTCTTGGTGCACGGTGTGCGCAATGTGTCCAATTCCATCGCCCACGACTTGCGTACGCCACTTGCCGAACTGCGCTCGCGCTTGGAAGGGCTCGCGTTGGTCAGGCCATCGCCGGAGACGACGTTTGCGGAGATCGACGGCGCGGTCGCGGACGTCGACCGCGTCATCCATATCTTCGACGCACTGCTGCGATTGGCAGAAATCGATGCGGGTATGCGGCGTTCGGGATTCGTGTCGCTCGATCTCGCCGACTTGGCGACGACCGCCGTGGAATTCTACGCGCCGGCGGCGGAGCTCAGGAACATCGCGCTGACCTTTCACGCGGACGGGCCATTGTCCGTGTCGGGCGATCCGATCCTGCTGGCGCAGGCGCTCAGCAACCTCATCGACAATGCGCTCAAATACGCGCCCGAGAATGGCGTCATCGATGTCGCCGTGCGGCGCCGCGCGGACACGGAGGCGGAAATTGCCGTAACGGACAACGGCCCGGGCATCAACGATTCCGAAAAGACGAAAGTCGTCGAGCGTTTCTATCGCGGCGACGCGAGCCGTGGCACTCCAGGCGTCGGCCTCGGGTTGAGTCTCGTGCAAGCCGTGGCCAAACTGCATGGCGGAACGCTGGAACTGTCCAATCGAGATCCGGGCCTGTGCGTCGTATTGGTGCTGGCTTGCGGTGAATCGCACGCGGCATCGGAGAGTCCTGCGGCAGCCTCCGAAAGGGCGTCGAGCGCCGCTCTGCCCAACACGGCGACAACCGCGCCGTGAGGCGCGGCCAGTCATTCGTGCGCGGCGCTGCGGCGGAGCATCCGCGTGATGAATTCCGTTTCTCGCTCTTGAATGGCATGCAGCAGGCGTTCCGGATCTTGCATCTGCCGGAAAGCGGCGTGCCCGCTGCGGCCCCGAGCGCACAAGATCTCGGGCAATCGAGCGCATTTGCCGCGATTGCGCGGGGTATCCATTGGTAGACTAGCGTCGCCATCCACAACCGCGCGACCACCCGTATGAATGAATCTGACAATGCGAAGGCGCTGCTCGAGGCGCAGCGGGTCGCGTTCATGCTCGAAGGAATCGTCACCGCTGAGGCGCGCATCGATCGCCTCGACCGCGCGATCGACATGCTCGTGACGCATCAAGCGGAAATTTGCGATGCGGCCGCCGGCGACTTCGGTCAACGGAGCGCGACGCTGACGCGCTTCATGGACGTGCTGCCCGCGGTCGTGGCGCTCAAACATGCGCGCCGTCATTTGCGCCGCTGGATGCGGCCGCGGCGGCGCCACGTCGCGCTGCCGGCGGGTGCGCCGGGCGTGCGTGCCGAGGTCGTGCACCAACCGCTTGGGGTCGTCGGCGTCATCAGCCCCTGGAATTTCCCGATCACGCTGTCAATCGGCCCATTGGCAGGCATTCTGGCCGCCGGCAATCGCTGCCTGATCAAGCCCTCGGAGTTGACGCCCGCGGTCAGCGAGTGCATGCGGCGCGTCGTCGGTCAGTACTTCGATGCGCGCGAAGTCGCGGTCGTGACGGGGGGTATTGAGGTCGCCGAAGCGTTCTCCCATCTGCCGTTCGACCATCTATTATTCACCGGTTCCACCTCGGTCGGCCGTCGCGTGATGGCCGCCGCGGCCGCCAACCTCGTGCCGGTGACGCTGGAACTCGGGGGAAAGAGCCCGGCGCTGATCGGCCGCTCGGCGGATCTTCGCGCCGCCGCCGATCGCATCATGCTCGGCAAACTCGCCAATGCCGGGCAGATGTGCATCGCACCCGACCATGTCTGCCTGCCGCGAGAATTGCTCGATGAGTTCGCGCAACTGGCCCGTTCTTGGGTCGATCGCACCTATCCAGGGCTTGCGTCAAATCCCGATTACACCAGCATGGTCAGCAATCACCACGTAGAACGCATGCAGGCGCTGCTCGCGGATGCCGCCGCCAAAGGTGCCCGAATCGTCCCGTTGTCACCGCAGCACGAGGCCGGAACCGCGCCGTCGCGGCTGATTTCCCCGGCACTGATACTCGATGTGACCGTCGACATGCGCATCATGCAGGAGGAAATCTTCGGTCCGCTATTGCCCGTGTTGCCCTATGAGCGCATCGAGGAGCCGATCGCCGACATCAACGCGCGGCCGCCGCCGCTGGCGCTCTACTACTTTGGCAGGGATCGCGCGGAATTGCGCCGGGTTCTCGCATTGACGACCTCCGGCGGTGTGACGGTCAACGACGTCGCCGTGCATTTCCTCGCGGAGGAACTGCCCTTCGGCGGCGTTGGCGCGAGCGGCATGGGCGCATATCACGGCGAACAGGGCTTCATACGCTTCAGCCATGCGCGCGCAGTGTTTCACCAAACGCGCTTCGATGTGGCGGGACTCGTTGGCTTGCGGCCGCCCTATGGCGCCCGCGCCAAGCGCGCATTGAGCCTGCTGATCCGCCGCTGATCAAGCAGCGCGCGTCGATTCCTCGCGCACGACGACGAACACCTTGAATCCGGAAACGATGCTGAGGTACCCGGCCTCGTCCATGACTGCGATATCACCGGTATTCAGCCAACCATCGGGTGCGATCGCACTGCCTGAGTCCCGATAATCTTGTAATCTTGCGCCGACGGCCCGGCATCCGGGTCCGGCTGCCGGGTACCCGTGACCTGCGAGGAATCGTGGATAAGAACATTCATGCGACAGCGATCGTCGAAGACGGCGCCGAATTGGGCCCGGGCTGCGTCATCGAGGCCTACACGATCATCAAGCGCCACTGTATTCTCGGCGCGGGCGTGCACGTGCATCCTTACTGCGTCATCGGCGGCGAACCGCAGGATTTGCACTTTGATCCGAGCACACCATCGGGCGTGCGCATCGGTGCGGGCACGGTACTGCGAGAAGGAGTCACGATCAGCCGTGCCACGAAGCGCGGCACCTGCACGACGCTCGGCGTGCGCTGCTTCGTGATGGCCTCGAGCCACGTGGCTCACGACTGTCAGCTCGGCGACGAAGTGATCATGGCCAACGCCGCGTTGCTCGGGGGTCATGTCAGCCTCGGTGATCGCGCCTTCGCCGGCGGCGGCGCGGTGTTCCATCAGTTCTGCCGCGTCGGCGAGAATGCGATGATCAGCGGCGGTTCACGCCTCGCGCAGGACGTACCCCCGTACGTCATGGCGGCGGAGCGCAACCACATCATTGGGCTCAACCGCGTCGGCCTAAAGCGGCGCGGATTTGCGGCCGCGACCGTCAGTGAGCTCAAGCGCGCCTACCGCGCGGTGTATTTCGAGGCGGGGAGCCCCGTCCGCCACGCCGAGCAGGCGTTGGCAGGCGGCGCATTCATCACCCCGGAGGCGCAGCGGTTTTTGAGCTTCTTCGCCGGCGGCAGCAAGCGCGGCTTTGCGCGGGCACGTGGCCGCGCCGATACCGACGAGACCTGAGCGCCAGCCAGCGCACCGGTTGTTGGAACCCGCCGAGCCACATGCGACGCTGGCGCGTTCAATATGGAAGACCGAATCGCGCCAGCATCTCACGCCGTCCACCGCGGGTGACGCTCAACGCACGACTATCGAGATCCTGGGTCACCCATCCTCTTTTCAGCGCGACCTTTAGCAGCGCGGCGCCGAGCGCGCCGCCCATATGAGGGCGTCGCTCACTCCAGTCGACACAGGCATAGGCGAAGCGGCGTCGCAGTGCCTGGGCCGCATCGACGTCGATACCGAGTTGTCCAAACGCCTTCACACCCTCCTTGGTCAGCGCATAGGCCTCGTCGCTGCCCGCGGCAACGACGAGCCATCCTAACTTGTGGAAGCAATCGTGAAGCGAGACGGCCAATTGACCCGCCATGTGATCGTAGCAAGTGCGCGCGGTGCGCAGCCGGCTCGGCGTATTCGGTACAAATTTACTGTGCGATCTGCCCGCGACGACCGTCAATGCTTCCAGCGCGGCAGCAACCATGGGTCCTCCCAATCGGTAGTAGTGATGCTTGCCCTGCCTGACCATCGCGACGAGGCGCTGATCCTTGAGCCGCGCGAGATGCATACTCGCCGTGGACGGGCTCACCTCCGCGATAATCGCAAGCTCCGTGCTCGTGCGCGCATGGCCGTCCACCAAACAAAACAGCATGCGAGCCCGTGCCGGCTCACCAATGGCCGCCCCGATTGCCGAGACAGAATTTTCGACTGACGGTTCCACATCGATACTTCTACCGCGGCCGAAATGTGATTGTCAACATTGACGAGCGGCGCGCCGGGGTGCCCCCTCGGCATAGTTGAGAACAGTGCCGCCATCAGTCGTTCGCAGCCATGGCCGGCGCGGGCAGCACGTCGTAGAGCGGCTGTGCCGGCTTCACGGGCGCATACTCATCGGTTACCGAGATGGCGAGGATGCGTAGTTTGTCGTTAGCGGGCAACTTCATGCTCCTCGCTCCACTCGGTAGGTCGATCGGATACGCGAACAAATAAGAATAGCGATACGGGACGTTCTGGCCCGCCGCATTATGATGATGCGAGCTGTACCATGCGAGATCTGCGCGCTTGATGTAGCCGGGCTTGATGCCGGTCATCTCGCCGTAATCGTCTTTTGTGGTGTCTTTCGAACTCCACTGCCTATCGTCCCATTGGCCGATAAACCCGCCCCAGTCCTCAATGTCGAGCGTGACCTTGGCGCCGCCGACTTCGAATGTTGCCTGCTGGTCACCGTCCGCCGACGCGGCGAGCACGTAGGCGCGGCGGTAAGCTCCGGCCGGAAGATCAATGCGTTGCCCCTTGGGCGTCAGCGCATTGGGTGTGCCGGTATTCGCCGGCGCAAGATCGAATCGCACGTCGTTGAAGGTGATCTGCGCCGGAAGCATCTCAGCCGGCAAGGCGTTGCCCGCGCCATCGAATCCACGAACCGACGGCGCGCCGTCGATGGTGGCTGCGGCCAGGTCATATTGCAGAGCCACCGGCGCGGAAAGTACGCGTGCAACCGGTGCTGTCGATGCGGCCAGCGTTACCGCGAACGTGCGCGGCTGGTAAGCCGAGAATGAAGTCACCAAAGCACCGTCGTCGACGGCCGCACGGCCCACCGGCTGTTCCTGACCATTGACCTCGCGCGCGCTGAGGATCCGCCCGGCGAACGATACCCGGACATTGTCCTGCGGTTTGCCGTCGAGTTCCACCAAGCGAACGATAAGCGCGTCGCTGAGTTCGGCTTTCTTGAGCGCGAGAACCCGAATCCGCGGGTTGCTGATCTTGAGCAAGGAAAACTCGCGACCCAACGCACCCGCGTGCCTGGGGGCTTCAAAGGCGATCAGCGGATCATTGAGGCGTTGCGCTCGCCAATCGGTTTCGGCGTGGCGCCAGTCGGCGGCGTGACCGGCGATGCCATAAACGAACTCGTGATGACCAATATCCTGCGTGCCTTGGTCGGCGTAACCGCCGCGCGTGCCGGGCGTGCGGATCAGCGTCAAGCGGATCGTGTGGTCGTTCGGCTTATCCGATCCGTTTTTGCAATCCGTCAAAATTGTCGCGCCGAACTCGCCGCCGATATCCGTCAAATCGATCCACTGATGCGACGGCACTTCGAACTTCTTCGGTTCGGCGGTTGGCCGCTCGATAGTGCCAATGTCCCAATTATAGGTTGCCATCCGGCTCGATGCGGTCAGCGGGAAAGTCGCCTTGAGGTTGGACTCTCTGGTATTCCAATCGATCACGTTCCCGAACTCAACGCGCTTGCCTGCGTCGCCGGCCGAAAGCCTGATGGTCTGCACAAAGCGGGAGCCCGCAGTTTCCCGGGACACTTCCACGGCCACGCGCGCCGGTCCGTTTTCCACGACTCGAATTCGCGCCGTGCCGCCGACATACGCTGTTGGCGCCGCTTGTTCTTGATCCCAGTCCATGTTCCAGGCCGGCCAGCGTTCGGGATTATCGTAAGAAATGGCCAGGCGCGCCGGAGCGGCCAACAATTCCTTGCCGATCGACTTATCGAAGATACTGGCGACGTCGCCATCCGCATTCAAGGTCACGCGGTAGTAGCGATTCTCGAGTGAGTTAGCCGACACTCTCAGCGACGATGCGGTGCGGGCCATGCCGGGACCCGGCTGCACATCGTAAACCGCATAGCCGACGGATGGCGCCTTGGCCACGAAGATCACATGGCCCATTGCAAGTTGCGCCGGAACCTCCTTCCCGTCCGGGCCGGTCACGTGCACTGCGCTGGGCGCGCCTCCGGGGAAATCCACGCTGGCCTCGATTAGATCTTCGCGCGCGATGTTCAGAGCATTGAAAACCAGCAGCGGAACACCTTTTGTCTGAGTGTTCAGCACAGCCGCAACGGCCCCGGTTGCGTGAGTGAGTACGCCGGCGAACTGGTTCATCGCGATCACATCGTCGTTCCAGGCGAACTCGTACGATTTTGGCGTCGCGGTTCCGGCGGCAATGTCGTGAAAATGTGCGCCCATCGCAAGCGTCCAGGCATCGTTGAGGCGTTGCAGCGGATACGGCCGCGCACCCAGCCATTGCGCCGCAATCGACGCCTTCTCCGCCGCGTCGGCCAGCAGCTCTTCTTTCCTGATCCAACGTTTCTGGTAGGCCTGTGACGTCAGTGAGCCGGCGGAATGGTTGGTCAGTTCCATTTCTCCCGTGTAGCGCGGAAGTCCGGCGGCCTGAAAAGGCGTGATCGCGAGGAACATCTGCTCCGCATTCGCCGAAATCACGTGGACGGGGCCATCGCCGACCTGCATCGAAGGTCTGGTTGGAGTCGAGCCATGGGGCACGTACGATTCGTCCGGCGGCGGCAGACTCGCGGTTCCCTTGGTAACGATGGCCTCGAGGCGCCTCACCGATTCCTCATCCGGCGCCCCGCCAATGTCGCCCGTGCCGTAATAATGATAGTCGGTGAACACGCCACTGGCTTTGCCGTTCAGCTCGACGCGCTTCGCCCAGTCACTCTGCAGCCGGCGCTGTTGCCGATCCTGATCCACCTTGGCGTACGCCTTCTGCTGGTTGCGCAAGTCTTCGAACGCCCGGATCTCCCGCGGATCCACCGGTTGTTGATTCTGATCGGCCTGATCTATGTCGTGCCGTAGCGGTTGGAGCTTGCTCTGAATGTCTTTCTGAACGTTCTCGAGAGCCAGGTTCGGAACCGGAGGCGGTAAGGGCTTGCTGAGATCGGTATAAATGCCGCCGCTGTAGTCGCCCGGATTCAACGCGGCGAGCACGCTCTCGCCATCCGGCCCCACCCAGACTCCGACGTTAAACGGCGTACCCTCGGGTGTCTTCTCCGGCGAGTCCGCACCGCCCGCGTCCGCGGATGAGCCCCAAACCAGTTTTTGCGTCGAGAAGGCCTTCACGCCGGAGTGCGCGAGGATAGTCGGAAGCGAGGCCGGAAATCCAAAGCAGTCGGGCAGCATGTACTCCGCGCTGGCCCTACCCAGTTCCCGGCGAAACCAGTTATTCCCATAGAGGATTTGCCGGATGATGCCTTCGGCGCTTGGGGAATTCACATCGCCCTCTTCCATGGACGATCCCGCCGGAAACCATCTGCCCGCACTGACATACTCTCTGAGCCTGGCGAAATCCGCCGGGAAATACTCCTTCATGAGTCGATAACGATTGGCTCCGCTGAAGTTGAAGACGTAGTGGGGATATTCGTCGATCAGCGTGAAGTTGTCCTCCATGGTCTTGCGCAGGTATTCGTCGATGACCTGGGGATACTCCCACCGCCATTCGGTATCCAAGTGGGCATAACCGACCACGTAAAGCGTCGGCTCGATGCTCAAATCGGACTTATCGGCGGTTTGTGCGCCGGCCGTGCCGAGAAAAATCAGACAGACCAGTGGGAGCGCTACCCACATTGCGCCGAATCGTTGCATCGAAACTCTCCCAACAGGGTATTGATTCATTGTAGCCGCGATAAGGGATCGTGCGATATATGCCGGGATCAGTTGAGACCTTGCAACTTTCCGGACCTCGGCGTGTTCTTTACGATACGGAATCGCTAAATTTCGACAATGCCGCTTTTCGAGGCTATCCAACAAGGAATGCACATGCGCAATCTTCGGCTCGCCGTTTCATTCACCATAGCCATTGCTCTGCTGCCGGGCGTCAGTAGCTCCAAGGGGTGCCTGAAAGGCGCCGCAGTTGGGGCCGTCGTAGGTCACGTAGCGGGCCATCATACGGTCGCAGGTGCGGCGGTCGGGTGCGTCATCGGGCATCACGAAGCGGCCGTGAAAGCGAGAGAGGCCAAGCAACAGGCTGCGGCATCTCAGGACAAAGCTCCGGGCGCCGAATCTACAGGCACTGCGCGTCAGTGAGATCCTGTCACTTGATGTCTAGGCGGATTAGTACCCCGCCCTCTTATCGACGACGTTCTCCAGCGGAACTCCGTTGTGGAAGCGATAAAAATTCTCCACGAACACTTGCATGCTCAACTCCAACCAATCGGGGTTCTCGGTCTCATCGGTGCAATGCGGTGAGATCAGCACGTTTTCCATTTGCCACAGCGGCGAGCTCTGCGGCAAGGGCTCATGTTCGAACACGTCCAACGACGCCGCGGCGATCTGCTTATTCTGCAGAGCGCGAATTAACGCCGCTTCGTCGATCACGGGACCGCGGCCGACGTTCACGACAATGGCGCTGCGCTTCATGAGGCCAAACTCCGCATCGCTGATCATGTGATGCGTCTCGGCAGTCAGCGGTGCGGCGCATAACAGCACGTCGATCTGCGCCAGCATTTCGTGCAGTTGGTCGGGCGAGTAGAGTCGGTCCAGCAGAGTATCCTCGGTCGATTTACGTGGATTGCGCCGGACGGCATGAATCTGGAGACCCAGACCCTTGGCCAACAGCGCACATTCGCGGCCTATTTCGCCGTAGCCTACAACGCCCAACACACGTTGGTTGGCCCAACCCACCTCGAAATGATCCCAGCGGCGATCACGCTGGTTATTGATCAAACGCCGGACTTTCTTGGTGTGGTATAGGATTCCCAAGACCGCGAATTCGGCCAGCGACCGTTTGAATACGCCGCGCGCATTCGTCAGAGGAACGGCACTCTCGATCAGCTCGGGAAATAACAGCTTCTCGACCCCTGCCGACAAAGAGTGTATCCAGCGAATGGATTTCGCGCGCCGCCATAGGCTTGGGACATCAATCGGCGCGGACAGCCCGGTGACCAGGATGACATCCGCCTGCGGGGCGAGTCGCTCCAACTCGGCTTGATCGTTACTGATGAAGATCTCGCCCAGCGCACGCAGGGGTTCGAGAAAAGCCAAGCCACGATGATCCGGCGTTGCAATGACCAGGAGATTCGTTTGCGGCATCAGGCCCTCATCGAGCGGTGGGAGGCGTGTCCATTATTGCGTCTCAATGCGGAAACCATACACCGCAGCGCAGCGATATGCCCACGGCATGTCGCAAAGTGATCTCATCTGCGGCTTCGCCCCCGATGGATGGGCGTGGCTTTCAGCAACGCAGCAGCTCTACATCACCGACGTCGAGCATGAGACCGTCGTCGAGGTCGATGAAGCCGGCATGACTACGGCCGGCGCGATGGTCAAAAACTAATCAGGAAGACGTAAACGGCTGAATTGCGGTTATGTTTGGGTCACGGGTCTCAGCTTATGCACAGGGTTGTGCACTGAGATTGGGGACAGTCGGGGGACAGCTGCGCACGTAACAGTTGTCACCCCGTGACGGCCGGTCGGGGGTCAGAAAGTCAGCTTGAATATGTTGCCGTCGTTGTCCACAGCCACGCCCTTGACATTGGTCATCTGCCCTGGCGTAGGAGCGTAGAACTCGACATTCAGGATCGTGCCCTTAGTTCCGGCAAGGACTGCACGCGCGAAGACAGGGTTCCCCAGGATGTTGGCTACAAAAAAGCCTTCCCCATAAACGCGATCCCAGGTGACGGGCAACATGCATCCGGCGAGCACAGTTGAGTTCAACAGCAACAACACAAGCTTTTTCATCGGTGGGGAGTGAGTCTGGCTATTGGAATGGGCTCGCGTGGGTCGCTTGCATTGACGCTGATGAGTTGACCACCGATTTTAGTCGTCCACACGCGACGCCATACTGGATTCGACGGTGGAAAGCAACCCTTCTTTTAGCTAGAAAACATTCCCATTTTTTAACCCCAAATGCACGAGTTAAGGGGGGCATCTTGGTCTCCCAAGGAATAGATTCCGCTGCGGCACATCGGGCGGATTCGGGTCGCGAGGCGTCTCACGCGCAAAACCGGACATTCAAGAAATTCCTCAGTTAAGGTAGGCGACAGGAGACGTAACGTGGCTTCACCGATAGTCCTTGATGAGTACAAGCGGGCAATTGCAGAACACTTTGACGCTCGCACCGACTATATTCGCAGCAAGACTCATGCTCGGCTGGCCAACAGACTTGTCCGGCTCGCGGCTCCTCAGCCCGACGAGCGGGTGTTAGACATCGCTACAGGGACAGGTTTCGTGGCGATCCCTGCCGCCCAGTTAGTCGGGCAGCGGGGTACGGTAGTCGGCGTGGACATCTCTACTGGCATGCTGGAGAAGGCCACGGCGGCCATCGTGGCCGCAGGTGTTAGTAACATCGAACTCATACAGGCGGACGCCGAAACCTTGGATTACTCTGCTGGTAGCTTCGACCTCATTTTCTGCTGCAACGCTCTGCCGTACATGACCGATGTTCCTGCAGCATTGAGGCTATGGCACTCGCTGCTTCGGCCAGGTGGCCGGCTTGCATTCAACTGTTGGGCCGAGGAATCTTATGCTACTGGTCATCTACTTCGGGCCATCGCTGCTCGACATGGCATCCGAGTTGCCGTTATCGGCCAGGACACTGGAACGCCCGTACGCTGTCGAGCCGTTCTCGGTGCCGCCGGGTTTGTCCGAACAGAGGTGGTGGCAGAGCCAACAGCCACCTTTTTCTCGGTAGATCAATTGGAGGCTATCCCGGAAATGGCGGTAAACAATCCGCTTTATGGCATCACGCCGAGCGACGCAAGCCGCCTAAGTGATCTGCTCGACGCATACATAACAGATGCACGGTCCCCATCCGTCCGGGAATGCATCGACGCCGAAGTGGGAGCATACTTCGTTTTGGCTCACAAGCTGCCCACATCATGTCAGGAGCGGTCGGATCTCGTGATCACGCGTGGCGTGAATTCTCCAAAACTCAGCCATTAAGTCAAATTACAGGCACTAATTAGCGGCCATTTCGTCGTTCGACTCCAAAATGTGCGCTCAAATCGATAGTTTGAGTCGCCTCCCCGACCTGACAATCGATCCAAGATGACATTTCATGCCAGCAACTCTGTCATGCCTTTCGTCAGCGCCGCCTCCGAGGCTGCGCACATGGCAAACCGTGCCGGTCTGGTTTATGTTTCCGACTCGCTGGTCGGCTATCGACGCCAGCGGTCGGGTAAACGCTTTCACTACTTCCTACCCGATAACCGGCGACTAAGATCTCCCTCGGCACTGAAGCGCATCATTGGTCTAGCAATTCCGCCGGCCTACGAGAATGTCTGGATATGCATGGACCGGCGCGGTCATATACAGGCGACCGGTCGCGACGCGCGGGGTCGCAAGCAGTATCGATACCATCCCGAGTGGCGCAGCGTGCGCGACGATGCCAAGTTCGACCGCATGACCACTTTCGCGGAAGCACTGCCCAGGTTGCGGCGCAAACTGGCGCGCGATCTAGCGCTGGCCGGACTGCCGCGCCAGAAAGTTCTCGCGGCGGTCATCAGCATCCTGGACGCGACCCGCGTCCGCGTCGGAAATGCTGAATACGCGCGGGACAACAAGAGCTTTGGCTTGACCACATTGTTGAACCGTCATGTCAGCTTTATACGCCACGGTCGCGCCGTCTTGAATTTTCGCGGCAAGGGCGGTGTACAGCACGAAGTCCTCATCGACGACAAGCGCATCGCGAAAATCATGAGGCACTGTCAAGAGCTTCCGGGACAGCAGCTGTTCCAATATGTGACGGATGACGGTCAGCGCGCCCCGATCGATTCCGGACAAGTCAACGATTACCTGCGGGACGCCATGGGTGATGATTTCACCGCCAAAGATTTTCGGACTTGGGGCGCCACCCTAAAGGCAATCATTCTGTTCGCACGCACGCCGCTTCCCAAAAACACCAGTGACCGCTCCCTCAATATCGAGATCGCCGCCGTCGTGAAACACGTCGCCGCAGAGCTTCGCAACACACCGGCGGTCTGCAGAAAATCCTACATAAACCCCATAGTTTTTGACGTCTGGCGATCCGGCATGATCCAGAACGCGTTCAATGGCCCCCTGAAGCTTGCGGCGCCTCGTCAAACTGAAAGTCGCGTGTTGGCTTTCTTGAATCGTTACGCGAATCAAGCGATGTGCACGAAGCCGACCGGCATGGGGTGAGTCGATGAAACGCATGCCACGGCCGCCCGGCGCTGGGCGGCCCCGGTGACGCGCACCTGAAAGCGGGCGCTCCCTGAGCGGCGCCTTGTCCCTGCTACGCGATCTGCGGGTGATGAATTCGCGAGTCCACCAACACTTCGGCGGCCATCCAATCTTCGATCTCGTGACCCGCCTCGAAGCCGCGTCGCTCGGCGATAAAATACGCCTCCGCCGCGACCAGTTGGCGTCGCACTTCAGAATCGATATTCGCGGAGCTGGCAGCCACCGGCTGCGCCGACTCCTGGACCAGGACCGCCGCGCGGTCAGCGACTTCAGATACTACGCTCGCTTTACGCTTCGTCACTTTCTTAACCGGGGATACGCTTTTCGTAATCATGCTTCTGCCTCCATGTCTCAGTACTGTTGAACCAGCCGCACGAGATCGCCGATCTCGCGTCAACGCAAGTATATTACGATATGGCATGAGTAGTTGTCCCGGCAAATGGGCGACGCGACGCCGATCGCAGATACCCGGGCGGGCGAAGGGCACGACAATGCCTCGAGTCAAGACGTGATGGAGCGTACGCGCTCGACGCTAAGGCCAAGCCGCTCGCATTGCTGCGGTTGGGGTGTTCGGACTGCTAATTACTGCTGATGGGTTCCCTATAATTGCTATCGGCTGGCTTTGCATTGCACACCGCACCCTGCCCACAGTATTGTGCGAAATCGTCGCGAGGACCATGCGGCAACAGCGCCGAGGCCACGATTCTGGGGAGCTAATCGCGTGACCGACAAATCTCACCCGCAACCGGCAAAACGCCGCAGATCACGCTGGTTCCTCGCCTGGTTCATCTTGCTCATATTCTTCGTGACCTGTTGGGTCGTGGCGCTCGCGAAATTTGACTACTCGACGCACCTGCTCGCATCCGAAGGTCGCGTCGCGACCGCAACAATCACCAAGAAAGTGATGCATGCGGCCGGCGAAGCGGGGTACACGCGAACCAGATACGCAACGGACTTCGTGTTCACGAGCGCCGACGGAATTAGCGTCGAGGGCACAAGGCGGGTCAGTCCCGATCAATGGGATCGAACCAAACAAGGTGATACGTTCCAGGTCACCTATGCGGCCAGCGACCCGCAAGTATATGAGGTGGGCACAACCGTATTCAGCACCACTGCCGCTGATCTTATTCTCCTCGGCGTGTCGGTGATATGGCTGGTTCTGATGACACTGTTGATCAGACCACCGCACAGATGGGCTGACGCACAGCGCGCCAAACGCACGCACCCATCGAAAGCCGCATCCAGTTTGGCGCCCGGCATTGCAGCAGATGCGCCGCCGCCAATTGCGGCGAAATCCAGGGTCAGCGGCTCCACGATGTTCGGTGCCGCCTTGATATTGGTGGGCGCGCTCTTTCTGCTGATCGGCGTGGCCAATCTGCTTAGCGAGCAAAACTTCCGCGCCGAGGCTAGAGCCGCAACCGCTATGGTGCTCACAAAGAGCAGCGTCTCGGGAAGGAGCGGTAGTTACCGCCTTCAAATCCGATTCACGACGGACGACGGTCGTTTGCACGAGCCGGTCATCGGCGTGGACTATCAAACCATGTCGTCCGTTCACGAGCGTGACTCGATTCAGATCGTTTACTCGCCGGCCGATCTCACCAGGATTCGGGTCGCGAATCACGGCCAAGCGCGTCCGCCTCTGTTTTTATGGTTCATCAGCGCGCTGGGCGGCATCGTCGCGGCCGGGGGCGCCATATGCATCGCCTACAGTCTCCTTGATGCAAGGCCACGGAATGCCGCGACCCAATCGTAATTCCGAGCTCGCCGTTACCGCGCTAGACTAGCGCCCTCGACGCCACCGGCGCAGGCGGCCTGCGTCGCATGGCTTTGCCGGGTTTGCTTCGGAGGTGAATCGTGGATTCCCTGCTGCTTGCCGTGTCGACCTTCAGCGAGGTCGCCATGTATGTGGTCATCCTCCTGTTCGTTATCGACGTTCTAGCGCTGTGTATCTACGCTAGTCGCATCGGCAGGATCGGAGCCGCAGAGGGCCAGGTGGTGACCGAGAACAGGCCCCTCACGGCCAGCGATTCTGCCGCAATGGGTGGCAGCGGCGCTCCAGGCGGCAAATATTGGGGCAAGCACAAAGTGCTCGCGAGCCGCTCCATGTTCGTCAGTGATATGTCCTTGGTCGACGGAACCGCGACGAAAGCGCAGCGCCGTGTCGTACACGGCATGAAACTCGCCGCAATTCTCTTCTGGCTCGCGTGGGTCTGCGGCGGCCTCACGCTGCTGCCCTCGCAGCCGATATTGGGGGCAATTTTAATCATCCTTTTGACATACGGCTTCGTAATGGCCGTCAAATCAGTCCGAAAGGGACGAGCCGATTCGCTGCGCAAACTGCAGCAACGACAGGCCTCGCGCCATGATCGGCACAAGGCGTAAGAAATAGCACGCGGCGGCATGCGCACCATGCGCGGATCTTATTTTCCGAGATTATCGGTGCGTCGAATGAACTCCGCAACATTGTCGTGCAGCAGTTTGAGCGATGAGTCCTTGGCATATATCATGTGGCCGGAATCGTAGAATTTGTATTCGATATTGGCCTGAAGGCTCGCCGGGACCGGCAGATGATGCATCTCGTAGACGCCTTGATAAAACGGTGTCGCCAGGTCGAAATAGCCGGCGTTCAACTGCACCTTGAGGTTAGGATTGATCTTCATTGCGTTCGCGAGATCCGGCATGACGTTTGAGCCTTGTCGCGACGACAGCGGCCCCTGTGCCTGACCCGGCAACTGGTGTTGAAAGTTCCAGGTTTTGAACGTGGGGATGCTCGGTTTGAAGATCTTACCCTCACCGTAGTGCAGGTCGCGGCGCACATAGTCGTTGAATGCGGTTACGTAAGCGGAACTCAACGCCGAAGATTGCGGATCGTAATCCGCGCGCTGGCTCAACGGGTCAATGTCCGGGCCGGAGAAGCGTGAGTCGAGCCGGCCCGTCGTCAAGCCATTGTCGCCCTGCAGATTCTGACGAAACTCTCCGCCATCGATACGCAGATCCGCCTTGAGAATGTACTCGACAGGCAGCCCGGTATAGTCGTGCAGTTTTGCTGCGATCGCAGTTCGCGCCGCAACGCTCAAATCGGCACCGGCGGCAAGCGCTTTCGCGTACTCGCCCATCGCGAATTCTTCGACTTCGGAGAGCAAGGATTCGAGGTCCTTGTGCTCACCCGGCAGTTTGTGGTGGTACCAGGCGGTCGCGGCATACGTCGGCAACACGGTCTGGTAAGGCAGATCGATTCCCGGGTTTGCGGTCGGCCGGTCGGGGCTCAAATCGAAGTTGAGAATTTGCGAGAGCAGAATCACTCCGTTGAAATCGATCGAGCGATCCGCTTCGAGTTGATTGACGAGTACCGCCGCGCGTGGAGTACCGTAGCTTTCGCCGAATATGTATTTGGGCGAATTCCAACGATCGTATTTCGATAGGAACTGAACGATGAATTCCGCGAAGGCATTGGCATCCGGATCGACGCCATAGAACGCTTTTTCCTTGTCCTTGCCCGCGATCCGACTGAATCCCGTGCCGGGCGCATCGATGAAGACGAGATCGCTCACGTCGAGCAAGCTCGATGTATTGTTGACCAACGAGTAGGGCGACGCCGGTGTGTGTGCGTCGGTCGCGGTGACGATGCGCCGCGGCCCAAAGGCCCCCATGTGCAGCCAAAGCGTCGCGGAACCGGGGCCCCCATTGAACAGAAACGTCAAAGGCCGCGGGCCGCCGCCGGCCTTGAAATAAGCGACGTAGAACACCGAGGCTTCGGCGGTCGGATTCTTCGGCTCGCCGCTATCGCCCGATGATGCCGGAGTGTCCTTGTCGGCCTTCGGATCGCGCGGAACGTCGTCCCAGTCCTTGGGATGCACTATCAGTGTCCCGGCGATCGCCTGATAAGAGATCGACTGTCCGCCGATCGTCGCCGTGCCGTTGGTGACCTTGGCTTCGGGTTTGAAGGGCTCGAATCGTCCACCCTGCGGCTTTTCGGCATCTGATTCAGAATTATTTTCCGGCGCACTCGACGGCGGGGCGGCCAGGGCGGCGCCCAACGACAGCGTGAGGACAGCCATCAGGCCTGCCCGAATTCTCAGCGTATCCATTAGTTTCGCTCCAAGGAGGATTTCGGTGAAGTTCAATACCCGAATAGCCGCGAGTCTAGCGAACCAAACTTTGGATAGGAAGAACAATGGTCCCGCGCAGAGTCACGGGCACTGACGCGGTGCCGTGTCCAGAACCGCATGAGCAGGGAGCGTCAGCTGTAGGTTGTCGAAGACGCCGTCGCGATCTTCGCCGGAGGTCCGCCGCCGCTCGCGGCTGCCGGCCTGCCGATCAGCGGTGTATTCGATGCCTATGATACCGAATCATTCGCAGCGTTCCTCGAAACGTTGAACGGCGTCGTCGTGCAAAAGACGCCGATACGAATACGCGTGCGCAGCCTCGCGCCCACCCATCGTGAACAGCAGGCCAATGCGCACTAGAATCACAGAGCACTGAGTGCCCGGAGTCGTCGATGCAAGAATCAGCGCAGGTTCTCGGTGCGGCCGGGGCAGCTGGCGGCTCTGCTTCGCATCGCCGCGCAACTCCCACCGCTGGGTCGCGTCATCCTTGACGCTTCGTCGTATAGTTCGGATATTACTTGCAACTCGGCGAGAATCGGTCGTACAGGAACACGACAATGGCTCTTTCGGCACCCGATATTACGGCGGCCATCAAAGCGCTGCGCTTGCATTACGGCGCGCTTCACTCGATTCCAACGAGCGAGCCGTTTGAACTCATTCTTTGGGAGAACGTAGCCTACCTCGCGCCACCGGAACGGCGAGCGGCAGCCTTCCAGATGTTGAAGCACAAGGTGGGTGCCTCGCCGCAGGAAATCCTCGATGCGCCCCGAAGCGCTCTCGAGCGTGTCACGGCACATGGGATATTGAAGGAGAGGTTTGCCGCCAAACTGCGCGACTGCGCCGAGATCGCGCTCAAACGATTCGACGGCGACCTGCGGCCCGCGATCGCCGGACCGGTTCGTAGCGCAAAAAAAGCGCTGCGCCTATTTCCGGGAATCGGCGAGCCGGGAGCCGAGAAGATTCTTTTGTATGCCGGCGTGCAACCGTTTTTGGCGCCGGACTCCAACGCGCTGCGTGTGCTGGCGCGGCTCGGTTTCATCAAAGAGGAGAAATCCTACGCGCGCATGTACGGCGCTAGCCGCGCGATCGAGCAACAAATTGGCTCCCATTTCAAAGAACTCCGGCAGGCCCACGAACTTCTGCAACTCCACGGCCAAGTAATGTGCAAGCGCACGAAGCCGGCCTGCCCGTCGTGCCCGCTGGCGGCGATCTGTGCGTACCACCGGGAGACCCGCAGTGCGGCTCCGCCGCCGCCCTAAGGGGGATTTTCGCGCGCTTCGCGCCCTTGATTTGAGACGAATTGATACCAAACAAGCCCGGTACGGGATTCGCATTCCGATCCAAGACAATATTCTCAGTCATCCAACGTCTATCCTTGTATGAATCAGGTAACCGCGGCCGCCCGCCCCACGATCGAGGACAACGATCGGATTGCCGCAGTGGTTGCAAGCCAGGGACCGCGGCTGCGCGCATTCGTGCGTCGCCAGATCGCCGACTTCAGCGAGGTCGAGGACATCGTGCAGGACACGTTTGTCGAGCTGGTCTCGGCGTACCGGCTCATGAAACCCATCGAGCATGTCGCCGCCTGGCTGCTGCGGATTGCGCGCAACCGGATCATCGACCGCTTCCGGGAGCGGTCGCGCCGAGCGCTGCCGCTCGATGCGCCATCGTTTCACGATGCCGGGCCCACCATCGAACCTGCGGGGGTTCTAGACGAATGGCTTGCCCCCTCGGCTTGGGGCCCCGAGGACAGCTATGTGCGCGAGGTACTCGCGGATGAACTCTTGGCGGCTCTCGATGAGATCCCGCTCGAACAGCGCGAAATATTCGTCGCGCACGAATTGGAGGGCCGAAGTTTCAAGGAGCTCGCGGCTGAGCTGGGCATCAGTGTGAATACGCTGCTCGGGCGAAAACATGCCGCGGTTCGCCATCTGCGGCAACGTTTGCAGGACATACATTCGGAATTCGACAAGTGAGGAGCATGTGATGAAACGATTTTGGGTTCTCAGAGGAATGAAACTACTGGTCCTTGCCGCGGTGGCCATCGCGGTGCTTGGATACGTCGTGATGTCGCTTTGGAATGCCGTGATTCCTGGCGTAACTGGGCTTCATGCGATCACCTATCTACAAGCATTGGCGCTGCTCGTGCTGTCGCGAATTCTTTTCGGCGGGCTCGTGGGTCGCGGGCGCCGCGGCTGGCATTGGCGGGCCCGCATGCAGGAACGCTGGCAGCAGATGACGCCGGAAGAGCGCAAGCACTTTCGGGACCTATTAGGATCCCGACATCGGTGCTGTCAGACAGAGGGGTCGGATCATCCGCCGGCTTCGCCGGCGCAATAAGGCAAGAAATACACTGGATGAGCGATCCGGACCGACAGCGCACGACATGACTAATAACGAGCACAACGGTGCCTATGACGGCGGCGTCGTCTTTGGCGAGACAGGCGCCGTCCGAAACGATTTGGGCGGTGCAATTGGACTCAATGGCGTTGACGCTTTTGTCGAAGTGCCGGATAGCCCAGCTTTCAGTCAAGCAACCAGCGGTCGGGGACTCTCAGTGGAGGCCTGGTTCCGCCCCGATTTACTCATATTTCCCGGTCAAACCGGCGAGCACTATGTGCATTGGCTGGGTAAGGGTCAGGCCGGAGCATTCGAATGGGGATTTCGCTTTTACAGCAAGGAATCGTCGCGACCCAATCGTGTGTCGGCCTACATCTGGAATTCGACGTCGGAACGCGGGGTCCAGAACCAGGGCGCTGGAGCTTATTTTGAGGATCAATTGCGGCGTGGCGCCTGGCTGCACGTCGTCGCTTGCTTTGATCCCGGCGATGCAAACAATCCTCGTGCCGGCGTTTCCATCTACAAGAACGGCGTGCTGCGCCACGGCCCTGCTTCGTCACGAGGTGCACGATATTCCTCGTACGACATCCATCCGCAAACACGGTTCAGCACCTGTCAGGCTTGGTACGCGAGATCAGGGCAGCTTTCTCGCCGGCGGTCTCGCCGACGTGGCGATCTATCCGCGTGTTCTCACCGCCGGCGAGATCCTCGACAATTTTAGGGGCGCCTAAATCCGGCTTGCGCAATAGTTGCTCGGCAGCGCCGAAGCACGGCGCTTCACGCATTCACGCGACCGCGGCTGCCGGCGTAATCAGAGCCTCTCGAATCGGCAGATTGATGATCGCGGCGGCAGCCGCCAGCGCCATATCGGCATACCACATCCAATGATAATTGCCGAATCGAACCAGCGCGATGCCGCCGAGATAGGCGCCGAGGAAACCGCCGATCTGGTGTGACAGCAACGTGAGGCCGAACAACGTCGACAAATACCGGATACCGAACAGCTTGCCCACGATGGCAGCGGTCGGCGGCACGGTGGCGAGCCAGGTGAGTCCGAGGCCCACCGCGAAGACATAGAATGTCCATTGGGTTTTCGGCGCCATCAGGTAACAGCCGATCAACAGCGTACGTGAGCCGTACATGACGGCAAGCACGTACTTGCTGCGAAATCGCTGCGTGCATGCACCGGCAAGCAGGCTACCCGCGATGTTCGCGAGCCCGATGAGGGCCAGCGACCAACTCGCCACGGTCGGCGGCAGGCCGCAAAGATTCACTTCACTCGGCAGATGCGTGACGAGAAATGCGATGTGAAACCCGCAGGTGAAGAAGCCGGCGTGCAGCAACAGATAGCTGCGATCGCCCATCGCGTCCTGGACTGCCCGCCATGGCGCTGCGCCACGGCTGCCGGCGATGGCAGGCGCAGGACTTGCCGGTCCCGCCGGACTTGCCCGGCTCACGACCCGTACGAGGGGCAGCGCGCCCACAGTGACCGCTGCGAGTGACCACATCGCGCCCATCCAGCCTAGCATTTGGATTAGCGACTGCGCGATTGGAGCGAAAACGAATTGCCCCAGCGATGCTCCGGCGTTGATGATGCCGGCCGCCTTGCCGCGGTTATTGATCGCGAGGTGTTGCGACGCGGCGCCGATCAATACCGAGAAACTGCCTGCGCCGGAACCGATCGCCGCGAGGATGCCCAGTGAGACGACCAGACCCAAGCCCGAAGTGACGAACGGCGTCAATGCCATGCCGATCGCCAGCACCACCAGGCCCGCGATCAGAATCCTTGCGGGGCCGTAGCGATCCGCCACGGCACCGGCCACCGGCTGGATGACGCCCCACATCAGTTGCGCGACCGCAAACGCAAAACTGATCGTGGCGATGCCGAGCCCGGTCGAACTCTTGAGCGGCGAGATGAACAGCCCGAGCGATTGCCGTGCGCCCATCGTCACCATGAGGATCGCGGCGGCCGCGAGTGTGACCGCCCAGGTCGTGCGTCGGCCGTCCTCGCTACCCGCCCGCATTCAACGCAGACGCGAGTGTTCTTTCGCGCCTGTTTTCGTAGGCCTTCAGATGGGTATAGACAGTCGCCAGCAGCGACAGGTCGTTGTGGTCCGAGGACACCGACTGCCGACGGCGAAGCAGATCGCCGACGACATGATCCGCTTCGACCGGAGCGTTGCCTTCCACATCACGCAGCATCGAGGCAGTCAACGGCGAACCCCTCGCCGTCAATGCGGCGCGCGCCTGGTCCAGAAACGCGGCCGACGGTGCGTGCCCCGCGGCTGCGGCGATGGCGCGACATTCGTCGAGCAGATTGAGGATCAAGTCGCCTCCCCCCGCGGATGCCATGATATCGCCGATGGCTGCGCGCATCAGACACGTGGCACCGGCCAGCGTCGCGAGCAGGACCCACTTCTCCCACATTTCCTGCACGATATTGCCGCTGAGATGGGCGTCAAAACCGGCGTTACCCAAGACCTCGACGACGGCGCGTATTTGCTGAGGGTTTGCGCCGTCGCGCTCGCCAAATGCGAGCCTGTGCATGTCGTTGAGGTGGACTACGGCGCGCTGCGCGTCGAGCGTCGCTGCGACGATGCAGAGACCGCCAAGGACATGGGATTTGCCGAATCGCTGGTCCAGTATCTCGAGGTGCCTCATGCCATTGAGCAGCGGCAGCACCAGGGTGTCGGGCCCAACTGCCGCGGCGAAGGAGTCCATTGCCGCGGTCAGGTCGTAGGCCTTGCAACTCAGCAAGACGAGATCGAAGGGCTCACGGAGATTCTCCGCGAGGATTGTCGAAGGTGTCCGCAGCGTGAGATTCCCGCGAGGACTCTTGATGATCAGACCTGCTTTTGCAAGTTCGGCGGCGCGGCGAGGCCGGACCAAGAACGTGACATCACGCCGCGCCTCAAGCAGCCGGCCCCCAAAATAACCGCCGATTGCCCCGGCGCCCACCACGAGTACACGCATGTTTCAACTCCCTGCGTCGTGTAGCGTGCGAACGCTTGCTCGAACTGCCTCTGCGCATGGATGGACATCGGACCGAACCGTTTGAGCTTCGCACGGTCGGATACGCCCAGAGGTCCCGGTAGGCTGATTTCTCATCGCTTGCCAATCGCTGTGTATGCGCTCAGTTTACGCGCAACCACGCATACATCAAAGTGATCTCGACCGACCTGCGAGAAGCTGCCCTAGTCTCTTGGCATGACAGCGCTGTGCGCGAATTCGACGCCCGACGAAGTCCAGCGTTGAAGCTCGCGGACGTGCATGGTTTCTTCTTCGACGAATTCCTTCGCCATCGCGCGGATCTCCGGATCTTGGGTCGAATCCAGAATACTTTGGTAGTAGGCGAGACCCGCCCTCTCGGCTTCCAATGCGACCTGCAATGCCTGCTCGCGCCCGATCATCGGATCGGCGGCCCAGATGGCCGCGGTTTCAGGACTCTCGATGTCGGGCCAGTTGAAATCACGCGATCTCAGCACCGGCAGCTCGCGAAATCCCGCTCTCGCGCGCGCATCGGCCAAATGCAGCTGTGAATACTCCGACAGACGCCGAAACAGTTCCATGACCTCCCGATTCTCGGCTGTGGCCATGGCATCGGCGAGCTGTCCGAAGCGCAGCGCCGCCTCCTGTTCCAATTTGATCGCGTAGGCCAGAAATTCTTCGACCGATTCCATGGTGATATGGTTTCCCTCAAAAGTTCGGAGGCGGCGTTTTCAGCGGCGATTGCGCAATGGAATATTCCTCGCGCGCAATCCATTGCTTCAAAGCCTCCACGTGCTCGGATTCTTCTTTGACGAATTCTTTCGCCACGGCGCAAATCGCGGCGTCGGAATTGGTGTTGGCCACGGCGTAGTAGAATTCATAGCCGCGCCGTTCACCCTGCAAGGCAACCTTGAGCGCGTCCAAGCGCGACAGCCCAGCATCGCCGGCCCAAATCGCCGTGCGCTCCGGTGTCACGTTATCGGGCCAGAGAGTCAGTGGCGGGACCTTGACCGGCACGACGTGGCTGACCATGCGCCGTTTGGCTTCCTCGTAGTGCAGGCGTGAATAGCCCGCCAGCTTTGTGAACAACTCAGATACCTCTGCATTGCCATGCGCCTTCATGGACTCGGCCAGTTGTTCGTAATGCGCGGCCGCGTCGTCCTCGACTTGCAGCGCGAAGTTCAGAAACTCGTCGAGCGAGTCGATCGTGAGTCCACCCTTGTAAATCGACGCGGCTATGGACAGGCTGGGACCTTTGACCGGCAAGGTTTCATCGCCCTCGAAGCTGACCAGGATATCTTCGTCGCGCACGAAACACTGGCAGGCCAGACGAACGCGCGGCGGCATATCGTTGACCTCGGCGTCCATGATTTCCTGTTTGGTGATTTTGCCGAGCTGGCGCAGCAGCTCCTTTTCCTTCTCGGTCAGAGCGATGCCCATGCGCTTGGAAGGCGACAGGTGCGATACCTGAACCTGGCAGGATCCGCACTCCCCATCCTGGCAGTCGAACGGGATCGGCACTTTGTGCGCCTTGGCGATCGCCAACAGAGTCCCGCGATGTCCCGCGACTGCGTAAACGGTGATGTCCCTGGGCATGACCGGCGATGAAAAAGTGACGTTGGCCATCGGTATCTCGAATCCTGCGGCGTTGTTGGGGGTCTAATCCTGGACCGCGCACCGCGCGGTCCATGGCCAAGTACGCTGCAATACTCGTGCCTGAACGGAGGTCGTGACCGGGCGTCCGTTTGGCCGCATTGCTCCAGCCTGAGGTGGCCATTGTCGGGGTCGTGACGCAAACCCTCAGGATTTATTGTCGGCTTTCGTGCAATTCGCGCAGTAGCACCCATTGCCGTGCATACGCCGGGCAATGCCGCGCCGGCGAAAGTTCGCTGAGTGGCTGCATCGGGTGCGCGCCGCCCACTGGCACAGTTCATGCATTTTTCCGGATATCGTCCATTTTTTTTACGAGCGCTCGGGAGCAAGACGCTGATGATCGGGTCGAACGCGATCTGGGTATTGTTGATGCTGGCCGTCGAGCCCGCGTTGGCCGCCACGCAATCAGCGGCAACGGCATCCGCGGCGGACGCCCCGATCATGGCGGACGACCCAATCGAAGACCGTCGCCCGTTACCGCTGCTGCAGATGATGGCGGATCATCAGAAGCAAATGATGCGCGATCATTTGGCAGCCGTGCAGGAGATCGTCACGGCACTGGCCGCGAACGACTTCGGTGCGGCCGAGCGGGCGGCGGTCCGACTCGGCTTTTCGGACGAGGTGGGCAGGATTTGTGTACGCATCGGCGCGGCGTCCCCGGCGTTTGCGAGTCAAGCACTGGCGTTCCACCACACGGCCGATGGCATCGCCGCGGCCGCGCGTTTGCGTGATCGCAGCCGTGTCCTTGCGCAACTGTCGACGACGCTGCAGGCATGCAGGGCCTGCCACGCACAGTGGAAGCAGCAGGTCGTCGACGAACCGACGTGGGATCGTCTGACAGCGGCACCGCGGTCCGCCGTCCCGACGCATGAGTGAGTGCATGCAGGTCCCACGCATAAGGCCGTTCCTTGGCAGCGAACGCATCGATCAAGGCGAGTCTCATCATTCTTTCGGCCGATGACGATATCCGCACCAGCGCGCGTAATCGGCGGGCGGCCGCATGCTGACGGCGATCGTGACTTGTGAGGCGCTCAGGGAACTCGATCTTGCCGACGGCAGCTGCTGTTGCGCGCTGGTCAACGCATCTCACCTGCTGCTCGCGGTCAATGCTTGAGACGGTGCGCGGCGCCGAAACGCATCTGTCGAGATGAGGTGCGTCGCAACATACTGCTAGGCAACGCACCGCATAGGTGCGGGCCCACTCGCGCGATGCGCGATATTCGCGCGGCCATTACCGCGGCGATCACCGAGCGGTGCCGTTAGCCCATAAAACTCCTTGAGGATTGAAGCCTTGGCCTTCGCGCCGCAAAGAATGCGACTTAGCACGCTTCTTGCATGGTACCTATCTTTGGCATTGGTCAATGATTTCCACGGAAATCCCCGGAGCGAACTTGCCGGACGTGCAGATGAACAAAGTCGGCAGCGATGCACGGCCACGCGGCGTGCGCCGCGCCGATATCGCGCTCGTGGGCGTCTACGAGATTTCCAAGGTGCTCGCGGTCCCCGCGAGACTCGAAACTTCATTCTCGAGTGTGCTGCGGTTGCTCGCGAGCTTCCTCGACATGCGCCACGGCTTGATTGCGCTGCTCGATGATCGCGGCGCGGCAGAAATGGTCGTCGGATCCGGTTGGAGCGACGCGACCGCGAGACGCTATTTCGATCGCTTGCCCGAGCGGGCGATTGGACGCATCGTCGTGACCAAGATGCCGCTCGTCATCAAGCAAATGAAGAAGGATCCCTTGTTCGAGAATTGGGATTTTTCGGTTTGGGGTTCAACGCACAGCGATTCTTCGTTCATCGGCGTACCCATCAAGGACCGCGGCAACGTCGTCGGCACGGTGACCATCGAACTCGACAATGGCGACCGAGCCTACTTCAGTCTCGACGAGGACGTTCGGTTCCTCACGATGATTGCCAATTTGCTGGGACAAACGGTGCGCCTGCAGCGGCTCATCGCGAGCGACCGCGAATGGCTCATGCACGAGCAGCGCCGGCTCGAAAGAACGATTGCAGAGAACGTAACGGCGCCAAAAACCGACTCGCCGTCGGCGGCCGCAATCATCGGCAATACGCCCGCGATCAAAGCGGTGCTCGACAAAGTGCGTCGAGTAGCGCGTAGCCAATCGCCGGTGTTGTTGCGCGGCGAATCCGGCACCGGCAAGGAATTGTTCGCGCGAGCGCTGCACGAGTGGTCGCCGCGGCACGAGGAACCATTCGTCGCCGTCAACTGCGCGGCCCTGGCGGAAAGCGTGTTGGAATCGGAATTATTCGGCCACGAGAAAGGCGCGTTCACCGGCGCCACCTCGCAACGCAAAGGCCGTTTCGAACTCGCGGACAAAGGCACGCTGTTTCTCGATGAAATCGGCGAGATATCACCGGCGTTCCAAGCCAAACTGCTGCGCGTGCTGCAGCTGGGGGAATTCGAGCGCGTCGGGGGGACATCGACGATCAAGATTGACGTGCGCCTGGTTGCGGCGACCAATCGCAATCTAGAGGAGTCGGTCGCCAAGGGCGCGTTCCGCTCCGACCTTTACTATCGGATCAGCGTCGTGCCGATTTTCATACCGCCGCTGCGGGAGCGCAAAGGCGACATTCCCCTGCTCGCGCGCGAGTTCCTGAACCGCTTCAATGCGGAGAACGAGGTGAATCTTTCCTGCACCGACAGCGCGATGGACGTCCTGACCTCCTGCTATTTCCCCGGCAACGTCCGCGAGCTCGAGAATTGCATCCGCCGCACTGCCACGCTGGCGAACTCGGAGCGGATCACTGCGAACGACTTCGCGTGCCGCCACGACGAATGCTTGTCGGCGATACTCTGGAAAAAGCCCGCGGACTCGACCGATGGCTACGTCTCCCTGCCCATCGGTCGCGTGACACCGTTCAGCAGACCGCCGCTGCCGTCGCGGGCCGCTCATGACGAGGCACAATTTCGTGGCGGCGCCGATGCGCGCAGCAGTGCCGATACGCACAGCAGTGCCGATACGCACAGCAGCGCCGATGCACGCCGCAGTGCCGATGCGCGCGGCGATGCGCCGTACCCCGCCCGACGCGACTCCGCGGGCGCAGTGCAGCCAGATCCCCAATCGATGGCCGAGACCGCGGCGCCGCGGTCGGACGACCCGGAAACCGACCGGGAGCGCCTAGTCGAGGCGATGGAAACCGCGGGCTGGGTTCAGGCCAAGGCCGCGCGCCTTCTGGGCTTGACTCCCCGGCAGATCGGCTACGCGCTGCGCAAGCACGCGATCCCGGTCAAGAAGTTCTGACGCGGCCGGCCGAGCCGACGCGCCGGCTGCGTTCGTCAGCCGAATTTGAACAAAATGCCATAGCCGCCGCGCGGATATTCCCACAATACGTTGCGATGGTCGCTGCAGATCACACGACAGGTGCCGCATTCGAGACAGCCATCGGTGATCAGCGTGACCTGTCCATCGGCCTCCTTGGTGTAGCAGGACGCGGGACAGCAGACCGTGCATGGCTTGGATTCGCATTTGAGCTGACAGACGTCCGCGTCGGCGATCTGAATATGCGGCCGGCCGGCATCGACCTTGTAGCGGTTCTGGAACAGCTTTTCCTCGACTTTGTTCATTCGAACGCCCTCCAGAGCTTGTACGCATCACCGATTAGACCGAGCCGCGAGCGTTTGCGGACGAAACTCCGGCGAATGTCGCGCTCCTTACTCTTTTTGTCGGCGCCGTCGACGACCAGCATTTCGTGCGCGGCGCGATTGATGAGCCCCGGATACTGCGTGAAGAACTGCGGATTTTTCTCGAGGATCTGCGGCATGTCACGATACTTCTTTAAATCCTTCATGACAAAGCTTTCGTCGAGCTTGCTTCGATAGCGCGCAAGATTGGCGGCCGTGAAGTCCTTGCCCGCGGCGCGCAGCTCGATCAGAGTCTCGGCCGCAAGGCGCCCCGTCGTCATCGCGAGATTGGAGCCCTCACGGTGCACGCTGTTGACGAACATGCCCGCGTCGCCAACCATCATCCAGCCCGCGCCATAGATCGTCGGTATCGCGTTATAGCCACCCTCGGGGATGAGGTGCGCACAATATTCCTTCATCTCGCCGCCCTCCAGCAGGGGCCGGATCGCCGGATGCTCCTTCATCTTCTCGATCAATGCGTGCGGCGTGATTTTTTGTGCACGCAGGTCGGACAGCAGGCATCCGACGCCGATCGTCAGCGACTCGGTGTTGGTATAGAGGAATCCCGTGCCGACCATGCCTTGCGTGATCTTGCCCGCCATCTCAATGGCGACGCCTTCCTCCGGTCCGACATTGAATCGGCTCTCGATCGTCGTATCCGGCAGGAAATGAATCTCCTTGACGGCGAGCGCCACGTCGCGCGCCTGCAGTTCCGGATGAAATCCCGCCTTCTTGGCGAGCAGCGAATTGACGCCGTCGGCGAGAATCACAACGTCGGCGTAGACCGAGCCGCCGGCCCGGTCGGTTTTGACACCGACCACGCGATCTCCGTCCATGTGCAGCCCAAGCACCGTCGTTTCGCAAATGGTCAGCGCACCGGCATCCTGCACTTTTTTCGAAAACCATTTGTCGAATTGTGCGCGAATGATCGTGTAACGATTATAGGGAGGCGTATTGAATGCTTGCGAGCGGTAGGTGGATCCGACATAGGAATCGTCGTCGAGCATCCACATGCGCTGCTCGATCAGATGACGCTCGAGCGGCGCGTCGTCGCGAAAATCAGGAATGATCTTCTCCAGCGCGTCAGAATAGAGGATCGCTCCTTGTACGTTTTTCGAGCCCGGGGATTCGCCCCGCTCGATTTGCAGCACGCTCAGACCCGCCTTGGCGGCGGTGTACGCCGCCGCATTGCCCGAGGGGCCCGCGCCGATGACCAGTACGTCGAATTGTTCGCTCATGATTACCCCGCACGCCTCGCGGTGGCGCCGTGTTGACGGAAGGCGTCGGTCAGCGCGGGCAGAATTTGCATCGCGTTGCCGACGATCGCATAGGTGGCGAAATCGAAGATTGGCGCATTCGGATCCTCGTTGATCGCAATGATGACGTCGGAACTCTCCATGCCGACGCGATGCTGAATCGCGCCCGAAATGCCCGCGGCTATGTAGAGCTTGGGGCGCACGGTCTTGCCGGTCTGACCGACCTGGCGGTCGGCGGTCACCCAGCCGGCTTGAATCAGCGGGCGAGTCGCGCCGACTTCGGCGCCGAGTACCTTGGCAAGATCCCAGATCAGCTGAAAATTCTCGGGGCGCTTCAAGCCGCGTCCGCCGGAGACGATGATGTCCGCATACGCGAGCTGCGCCTGATCCTGCTGCTCGTCGGGTATGTATTCCAACACCTTGGTTATGATGGACGCCTCAATCATGCCGAGCGTCTCCTCGATGATCCTGCCGCTGCGCGGGCTGCCGCGCTCGGGCATGTGCATCACGCGCGGACGCACCGTCGCCATTTGCGGCCGAAAGTTCAGCGTTTGAATCGTGCACAGCAGGCTGCCGCCGAACGTCGGGCGCGTCGCAGCGAGACTGCGATTGTCCGGATCGATCGTGAGCTCGGTGCAATCGGCGGTGAGCCCGGTAGAAAGCGTGGTCGCGATGCTGCCGCCGAGATCGCGGCCAAGCGTCGTCGCGCCGAGCAGCAGGATCTCCGGTTGGTATTTGTCGACGAGCTGCGTGAGGCCCTGGGTGTAAGGCTCGTTGCGATAGCTCGCGAGTACCGGATCCTCGATGAGGTAGCAGACGTCGGCTCCAAAGCGGAACGTCTCGTCGCAGGCCTCGCGCAGCGCAGGGCCGGGCGCGCCGAGCACCACGGCACCGACGTCGACGCCGAGCTGCTCCGCGAGTTTCCGGGCCTCGCCGAGCAACTCCCAGGACACCGGATGAGTGACGCCGCGTTCGTGTTCGACGAACACCCAAACGCCCTTGTAAGCGGCGAGGCGCGGATCGAGTTCGACTTTGCGGCGCCCGGTGGCGGCTTTCTTCGGCTGAACGTCAGTCATTTGCAATGCTCACAATTGCCGCATGCTTGAGGACGCGCGCCCGGCGATCTCGCGTTCGAGTTGCGGATGGTGGGTAAATAGCTTCGTCAACAAGGTCGCGGCCAGATCCGTGGGCGCGTCGCCGTGCACCTCGATGCGTTCGGCCTTGCGTGCCTTCGGCTGCGGTGCAAAGACCTTCGCGACGACCGTCGGCGAGCCCTTGAGACCGATCTTGCTTAGGTCGCCGATGCCGGCGGCTGATTTGTCCCACACCTTCAGCGGATGGCGCGCGGCGCGAAACATGTCGTCCATCGTGGCAAAGCGCATTTCGTTGATGCCCTCGAGCACCGTGACCAGGCATGGCAGTTTTGTCTTCAAGACCTGCACACCGCCCTCGGCGCGCCGGTGGATCACGATCTGCTGGAGTTCCAGGTCCAACGCATCGATCTTGGCCACGTAGGTCAGCAACTGCAGACCCAGGCGTTTCGCAATACCGGGTCCGACCTGCGCCGTGTCGCCGTCTATCGTCTGTTTTCCCGCGAACACCAAATCGACGGGCATGTCCTCGCGGATCCGCTGGATCGCCGCCGCCAGCGCGTAACTGGTCGCGAGCGTATCGGAACCCGCAAAGGCGCGATCACTCAGCAGAATGGCTTCATCGGCGCCGAACGAGAGCGCTTTGCGCAAAGCGGCGTCGGCTTGCGAAGGCCCCATGCACAGCACCGTCACACGTCCGCCATGGCGGTCCTTGAGGCGCAGCGCCTCCTCGAGGGCATAGAGGTCGTACGGATTGACGATGGCCGGCACGCCCTGTCGCATGATGGTGTTGCTGACCGGGTGCACGCGAATCTGCGCGCTGTCCGGTACCTGCTTGATGCAAACGACAATGTGCATGTCGGACTCCCGTTAAATTCAGGACGTGGTGCGCGGGGGCAGCGTGCGGCGCAGGCTCTCGAGACCGACATGAGCGCCCTCGGCATCCTGAAATACCTTGAACACTTTTTCCTGGGCAGGCGTCGAGCGAATGAAGTCCTCGTAGGCGCGCAGCAGTAGCTCGCGGTAGGCCTGGAACCGCGCTCCGGAGTCGAGATCGGCAGTCTCCGACTTGCTCGCGTTCAGGTATTGATTGAAGCGTTTGAGCACGTGCAGCCGGGTGACGTGCAGCACCGCGGGGTCGTACGGCAGCGCCAGATACTCGAAGAACTCCTCCGCCGAGGACAGCGTACGCATGTCCGCCAGGGTGTCGCTGATCAAAATGTCGCTCATGAGCTGACTCCGCCCATCGTGCTTCGCCGGGTGCGCAAGATCGGGTCGGCAAGCGCGGATTTCCGGTAGAAGCGCTGTAAATCCGCGCTGTCAGGCGAGCGCTTGTTGGCCACGGCGTGATCGCGGATGCGCGCCAGCATGTCGATAGCCTGCGGGCCGGTCAGCGCGATGCCGAGTTTCGCGTACTCCCGGCACACCGCCCGCGAACCGGAGTGTTTGCCCAGCACCATGCGGTGTTCTCGGCCGACTTCGAGGGGATCGAAGCCCTGATAGTTGAGCGGGTTCTTGATCAAGCCGTCGACGTGGATGCCAGCTTCGTGCGTGAACACCGCCTCGCCGACGATGCTCTTGTTGAATGCCACGTCACGCCCGGAAGCCTTGGCGACCAGGCGCGAGAGCGCGGGGAAATGACGCGCATCGATGCCGCTCTCGATGCCGTACAAATGGCGCAGCGCCATCACGGCTTCCTCGAGCGGCGCGTTACCTGCGCGCTCGCCCAAGCCGTTGACGGTCGTGCTGATATGGGTGGCGCCGGCGTTGACTGCGGCCAGCGTGTTGGCGGTCGCGAGTCCGAAGTCATCGTGCGCGTGCATTTCGATTTCCAGGTCCACGGCGCCGCACAGCAGCCGGATGCGCCGCGCGGTCGCGTCCGGGTCAAGTACGCCGAGTGTGTCGGCGAAGCGGAAGCGGCGTGCGCCGGCGGCGCTAGCGGCCTCGGCGGCTTTGACGAGAAACTCCGGATCGGCGCGCGAGGCATCCTCCGCGCCGACCGAGACCTCGCAGCCGGCGCCGAGAGCGGCGTCGACGCAGCGGCGAATCTGCGCGAGCACCCACTCGCGGGTCTGGCGTAGCTTGTGGTGTATTTGGATATCGGATACGGGAATCGAGAGATTGACGATATCCGCGGGACAGCCGACGGCGGCATCGATGTCCTCCTGGGTCATGCGCCCCCACACCATGAGATGCGCGCTCAACCCCAAAGCCGCGATCGCTTGAATGGTCTCCCGCTCCGCGCCCCCCATGACCGGAATCCCGATCTCCATCTCCGGCACGCCGGCAGCGTCGAGCGCGCGCGCGATCGCGAGTTTTTCCTCGATCGTGAACGCCACCCCGGCGCTCTGCTCGCCGTCGCGCAGCGTCGTGTCGTTGACGGTGATGGCTCGTTTTGACATGGTCGTCGTCCTGTGGAAATCAACCGCTCTGATTCAGACAGAGCAACTCGCGTGCCAAGCCGCGAAATGCCGCTGTCGCGGCGCTATTCGAGCGTTTTTCGGCGAACCGGCTCGTCGTGCCGAGGGAGGGAAATCGACATCGCGCGTCGTTTGTCGGCTTTGCGACAGGCGAGCGGCTCATTTCGCTTCGTCGATCCACGCCATCTGGATGGCTTCCAGGATCTTTTCGTTCGAGCGCTGCGGATCGTCCACGAAGTCCGGCAAGTCCCTGACCCAGCGGTGCAGGTCGGTGAATCGAATCTGCAGCGGATTCACCTCGCCATGCGCGTCCAGCAACGCAACGGCGATCTCCCGCGTGTCCGCCCATCGGATCTTTCTGTTCAATGGTGTTCACTGACGATGTTGAGCGTATAGCGCGGGATCTCGATGACCAGATCGGCGCTGGCAATACGCACCTGGCAGCTCAGCCGCGAGGTCGCCTCGAGTCCCCAGGCCTTGCCGAGCTGATCCTCTTCGGCGTCGCTGGCCGCACGCAGCGACGAGAAGCCCGCGCGCACGAGCACGTGGCAGCTCGTACAGACGCAGGATTTCTCACAGGCATGTTCGACGGCAACGCCATTGGCGCGCAATTGATCGCACAAGACCGCGCCCGCGCGGCACTCGAATTCGGCGCCGCGCGGGCACATATCTTCATGGGGCATTACCTTGATCTTGGGCATTGAAGCGCTCTCTAGGAGAACTCGGTGATTGGGCGGCCGGCCAGCGCCTCGCGTACGGCATTGTTCATGCGTCTCGCGGCGAGCGGCGCACCGAGCTCGTTCAGAGCGCCTGCCGCCGCGCGGATACGATCGGCGTGCTCCTCGCGCAGAGCCAGCCGCAATTGCGCCATCGCCGCTTCCAGGTTCGCGCGTTCGTCGCCGCTCAACCAAGATTCCGTATCTGCGACCAGCGCGCTGTCGATCGATTCGAGCAAGCGCCCCGCCTCGACGATTTGTTCCTGGAGTGCACGCGTGGCCGCGTCGGTCGCGGCGTGGGCGGCCGAATCGCTGAGCATGGCGGCGACCTCGTTCTCGTTGAGTCCGTACGACGGCATGACCGTGACCTTGGCCTCGACGCCGCAGCTCTGCTCGCGCGCGCTGACGCTGAGCAGCCCATCGGCGTCGATCTGGAAAATGACGCGGATGCGGGCGCCGCCCGCCGGCATCGGCGGAATGCCGCGTAACTCGAAGCGCGCAAGCGAACGGCAGTCCGCAACCCGCTCGCGCTCGCCTTGCACGACGTGCAGGCTCATCGCGGTTTGACCGTCCTTGAACGTCGTGAAGTCCTGCCCGCGCGCCACCGGCAAGGTGCTGTTGCGCGCGATGATGCGCTCGGTCAAGCCGCCCATGGTTTCCAGGCCGAGCGACAACGGGGTGACGTCGAGCAGCAGCCAATCGTTCGCGCCGCTGCGATTGCCGGCAAGCGCGTTCGCCTGCATCGCCGCACCGAGCGCGACCGCTTCGTCGGGGTCGGCGTCGGTAAGCGGCTCACGTTCGAAATAGGCGCCGACCGCGCGCCGCACGGCGGGCATGCGCGTCGCGCCGCCGACCAGCACCACGCCGCGTATCGCCTCGATCGGTGTTACGGCATCGCGCAGCGCCTTGCGCACCGGCACCAGCGTCCTCGCAACCAAGCTCGCGGTCAGAGCTTCGAGCGCGGCGCGATCGAGGGTCAGCGCGACCGCGGTCCCGTCGCTCATGCGCGCATAGATCTCGGCCTGCTGTTGCGACGAGAGGCATTCCTTGGCCTGCCGGGCCTGTTGCATCAGCAAACAGCGGTCACGCGCCGGCAAATCGTGCGAATGCGTCTGCGCGACGATCCACGCATAGATCGCCTCGTCGAAATCGTCGCCGCCGAGCGCCGAATCGCCGTTCACCGCCAGCACTTCGAATAAGCCTCGCGTCAGGCGCAGAATCGAGATGTCGAAAGTGCCTCCCCCGAGGTCGTACACCGCATAGACACCTTCGCTCGCGTGCTCCAGGCCGTAGGCGATCGCGGCGGCCGTCGGCTCGTTGAGCAAGCGCAACACATTGAGCCCGGCCAGCCGCGCGGCGTCTTTGGTCGCTTGGCGCTGCGCGTCGTCGAAATATGCGGGCACGGTGATCACGGCGCCCACGAGTTCACCGCCGAGCGCAGCTTCGGCGCGCAGCCGCAATGCCTTGAGTATTTCCGCGGAAATTTCCACGGGGTTGCGCACGCCGGCCGCGGTCTCG
>OCZU010000230.1_pt1 | contig 40281 bp, 39 predicted proteins | sample 1539001 | NCBI WGS metagenome assembly OCZU01 (sample SAMEA3539306, study PRJEB22396) | soil metagenome | biome: tundra; feature: field; material: soil | place: USA | collected 2010-05 | depth 0.15 m | reverse complement strand
TATGTTCCGCCGCGATCTTCTTGTTGGCCTCGTCGTCGAGCGCGCCAGGGTAGACGCGTGACTCGAACAAGATCGCCTTGCCGTCCGGCCGCCACTTCGGGCTCTTGGCGCCGGTCGATACATTGGTGAGCCGCCGTGCTTCGCCGCCTTGCGCGAGATCGAGAGCATAGATCTGCTCGATGTCGTCGCCTTCGCGCTTGGTGACAAACGCAATACTGCCGCTATCGGGCGACCACGTGACGTCTTCCTCCGGAGCCTTGGTATTGGTGATTCGGCGCGACGGCTTGGCTCCGTCCGCGGGTACGACCCAAAGATCGCTGACGGCTTTGTCCGGATCGTAGGACGGCTCCAACACCGAGAAGACAACCCATTTCCCGTCCGGGCTCACGACCGGGGGTCCCACGCGCTTCATCATCCACAGCGATTCATGGGTGATCGGCGTCTTCGCCGCCGCCGGCTGGGCTGCGGGCGCTTCGGCCATGCCGTCGAGCGGCGCCACGAGACAGGCGACGATCAGGATTGCGCAACGCTTGATCGGATGCTTCATTGCGTCTTTCTCCCCCGGATGATTATTTGCCGCAGTCTAGCTCGTAACACGCAACCGGTGGACTGTGAGCGTCAGACCTCCCATTCGAACCTTGACGTCCATCACGACCTCGATGGATGACCCGCAGGTTTGGCCCTATGATGACATTTTGGCAACTCTCGCGGACCGGGCCCTATGAATACCGATCGCTCATTCCGGTTGGCGCAACGTGGCGTGGCGATTTCAATGCTGGCCGCGGCTCTGCTGACGGCGGGCGTATTTGTCGTCGTCGACCGGTACTGGACGCCCTCGGCGATCATGCCGATCGGCGAGCGCTTGCTGATCGCCGCGAAGACCGATCTGATCGTCGTGCTTTGGCTCGCGATCGCCATATCGGACGTCGCGAGACGCAGATTCTTCTCGCCGCTCGACATCATGGGCAGCAGCGAGGGACCGGGTAGCCGGCAGATTCGCAACGCGAGTGCATTTCTGCAAAACACGCTGGAACAGGTCGCCGTAGCGGTTCCCGCTCATTTCGCGCTGGCGGCGTTCTACCCCGGCAGCCCAGCGATCGTGCCGGCACTGGGCGCACTATTTAGCCTCGGTAGGCTGCTGTTCTGGATCGGATACCCGCGCGGACCGGTCGCCCGGGCCTTCGGATTCGCGATCAGTTTCTATCCCAGCATCGGCGCACTCATCGTATGCGGATTTGCGCTGCTGACGCGCTAGCGGCGGCCCCAACCCCTATTGCTCGGCGCAGCGCCTAGCGCAGCGTTCTTTCGAACAGATCGAACAGGCGGTCCCAATGCCGCTCACAGGCTGCCTGGTCATAGACCGGCAAATCCGACATCGTGAAGCCATGGCGAGCGCCGCTATAGAGCTCGGACCGATAACGGATCCGCGCGGCCTGCAGCGCGGCCTCGAGCTGCGCGATATGCGCCGCGGGCATGCCTTGATCCTGATCGGCATGGCCGAAGTACAGCTCGGCCGTGATCCGTTCGACGAGACGATGCGGACTGTTTGGATCATCGGTAACGAGTCTGCCGCCGTGGAAGCTCGCTGCCGCCGCAACGCGCGCCGCGTACTGGGCCGCGGTGCGCACCGTCATGCTGCCACCCATGCAATAGCCGGTCAGGCCTACGCGGCTGCCGGCCTTTACCTGACGCTGTGCGTCCAGGAAATCGAGAAACACGCCGGCATCGCGCAGCACGAGTTCGGGCGTCAGGGATTGCACAAACTGCATGAGTCTGGGGCGGTTCTCGGGCTTCAAGATTTCGGCGACCTCGAACAGCGGCGCACGGCCGTGGCGATAGAACAAATTGGGCAGTAGCACGTAGTAGCCGCTGGCGGCGATCCGGTCGACCATGCGCTGCAGAACCGGCCGTATGCCGATACCGTCCATGAAGAACAGCACGGCCGGGAACGGCCCGCCGCTGTCGGGGTAAGCGATATAACTGTCGCAAGCGCCGTCAGGCGTTTCGATATCGATGTTCTTGTTGGCCATGGCGCTCCTCAGTCGGCAATCTCGCGGTAAAAATAGGTCGTGTCGCAGAGCCCGCCACGCGGCCACAATGCGTAGCCGGGAATCACGCCGCACTCGCGCGCCAGTGTCTCGGCGGCTCGCATCAAGTCCGTGCCCACTCCTTGGCGCCGTGCCCGGCGATGCACGAGCATCTTCGACACGTCGGCCCGGTGGGGCTGGTTCTGCGGCTGGGCGAGCAGCAACTGCACGGTTCCGACGATGCCGCGCGCGTCTTCGGCCACGAGCAGCGCGCGTTCGCTGCGCGCCACAGCTCCGGCCGCGTGGCGCCAGAACTCGACGGCTTTGGCAATGGGCAATGGGTGCATGAAGCTCACCGATGCGCCGCCGTCGACACAATCGATCAACAGCTCGGCCAGTCCGCTGATCTCGTCATCGCTGACGGTGCAGACACGCCGAATCGTCGTGGCATCGGCCGCTGCGCCGCAGGACATATCAGCTCAGCGATCTCGAATGCCCAACCGGACGCACCCCGTCGCGTCAAGTCGCCGGTGGCGCGCTGTCGCTCTTCGGCGGCGCGTTCTCGCGCGTGTATATGATTTTCTTGCTGCCGGCCTCACAACTGCCGACGACCTTCTGGTCCTTGACGGCATCGGTGGCGACGATCTCCAGCGTATAGCTCTTGACGCCTTTAGCCTGCAGTTTCGCGTCGATTTCCCCCTTCAACTCGTCGCATGGCTTTTGCGCCCATGCGGTTGCCGACAACATTGCCAGCGCCGCTACACTGGCCGCCATCAATTTCATCCTACGCATGATCGCTCCTCAAAAGTTTCTTACACAAACCCGACAGCGATTATGTACCGCGCGTCACAAGGTCGCCAGATCGGCCGACTCGCGCCGTAACTCGGCAAGAAATTGCTGAAGCTCGGCGCTGCGCGGGGCGACCATGGCCCGTCCCGCAGGGGACAAGACGCGCGACGGCACCTTCGCGAGATTCTCCTCGAGCATTTTGACGGCGTCCGGGCCCGTAGGTTCGCCGCCCTTCGGATCGACGAGCGCCATGACGCGCGCGACGCCGATGGCTCCCAGCCAATCGAGCGCGTCCGCATCGTGAAGGTACAACGACTCCGGGACCAGGGGATCGCGATAGTACATATGCGTGCGGATCGCCGCGCGCACGGCATCGATTTTCGCCATCGGAAATCCCGTGTCCTGCAACACGCCGGCAACGATCCGTGCGGCCTCATCCGAATGATCGACCTTTTTCTTCTCCCAGGGCGCAAATGCGGCCATGTCGTGCAAGAAGGACGCGGCGAACAATACATCGTCATCGAGCGTGACCTGATCGGAGGCTGCGAGTTCGCGTGCGAGCGCGTAATCGCGCTCGCAATGCGAGTAGCCCCAGGCGGGATTCTTGAAGTGTTTGGCGGCGAACTCGCGCACGGCCAGATGCCAATCCGACGGCGGCGCCGCGGCCGCGGTTTGCGCGGCAACCGTCGCCGGCGCCGCCAGCATCGGCAGGGTCGCAACGAGCAGTCCGAGCAGCAGCAGCGTTCTCATGTCCTGTCCCCCGATTAGATGGATGCGATGCGCGCGAGGGCCGCCTCGATCGCGTCGCGTGTGGCATCGGTCAGCTGACGCGCGTCCTTGCCATTCGGATCGATGGGCTTGCCGATGATCACACGAATCGTGCCGGGCTTCTTGAGGAAGCCGCGTCGTGCCCAGAAGACGCCCGCGTTGTGTGAAATCGGCACGATGAGCTTGCCGGTTTCGATCGCCAGCATGGCGCCGCCGAAGCCGTATTTCTTCGGCTGGCCCGCGCGCACGCGCGTGCCCTCCGGGAAAATGATGACCCATAGACCCTGCGCGAGGCGGTCCTTGCCCTGCTCGACGACCTGGTTGACGGCGCGGTGTCCGGCGCCGCGATTGATTGCGATGGGCTTGAGCAGCTTCAGGCCCCAACCCACGAACGGTATCCACAACAGCTCCCGTTTGAGCACCCAGACTTGCGCGGGAAACAACAGGAAATGCGCCATGGTCTCCCAGGCGGACGTGTGATTGCACATGATGATGTGATTGCCGGCGGGAATGTTTTCGCGGCCTTCGACCGTGTAGCCAAGATTGCAGAGCAAGGAGAGCACACGAATCGTCATGCGCGACCACGTGCGTGCGATGGCGAACTGAGCCCGGTACGGCAACCAGAAACCCAGGCCCATGATCAGGCCGAACAAGCAGGCCGTGATCATCATGAAGCCCGTGAACAATAGCGACCGGAAATATTGCACGGCTGCGCCTCAGCCCGGCAAACGCGACAAATCGGCGACGCCGCCGAACAGCGTTTGCACGTCGCGCAGCAGCGCGAGGCGGTTATCGCGCAAGGCTTTGTCATCGTCCATGACCATGACCCCTTCGAAGAAAGCATCGATGCGGTGCCGTAAGCCGGTCAGCAATCGCAGACTCTGTGCATATTCGCCGAGGCGCATGGCCTCGGCGACCGGCCGACGCAGCTCGGTGAGGGCGAGATGCAATTCGCGCTCGGCATCCTCGGTAAACCGCCCGGCATCGATCGAGATGCCGGTATCGAACGGGGTTTTCTTCAGGATATTGGCGATGCGCTTGTTTGCGGCCGCCAACACGCCGGCTTCGGGCAATTGCAAAAACGCCTTGAGCGCTTGCAGGCGAGCCTCGACATCGAGCGGCGAGCGCGGGCCCGTCGCCAGCACCGCATCGATCATCTCGGTGCTCGAGCCATCGGCGCGCTCGAGAAGAAGGCCGCGCAGGCGCTCGGCGATGAACGCGTAAACTTCGGCTGCCGTAGCGGCTCGCTGCACCGGCTGGGCGGCCGCCGAGAGCTCGAGCAATTCGAGCAAGTTCAAATCGAGCCGTCCCTCGAGCAGGATGCGCAGCACGCCCAATGCGGCACGGCGCAAACCAAACGGATCCTTGGTCCCGGTCGGCTTCTGGTCGATCGCGAAAATTCCGACGAGCGTATCGATCTTGTCGGCGAGCGCGAGCGCTTGACCGGTCTTGGTGAGCGGCAGGGAATCGCCCGCATAGCGCGGCAGGTATTGTTCTTCGAGAGCGAGACACAATTCCTCGGGCTCGCCTTGCGCGGCCGCATAGTGGCGGCCCATCGTGCCCTGCAGCTCGGGAAATTCCCCGACGATCGCGCTCATCAAGTCGGCCTTTGCCAATTGCGCCGCCCGCCCGACCAGGGGCCCCGCGCCGATTGCCTCGCCAATCGCAATGCTCAGCGCCTGTACGCGCCGCGTCTTGTCCGCATAGCTGCCGAGTTTGGTCTGGAACGTGACCCCGGCGAGCTTGGCCGCATGGTCCTCGAGTCGCAATTTGCGGTCTTGTTCCCAAAAAAATACGGCATCGCTCAAACGCGGCCGCACGACGCGCTCATTGCCTTCGCGAATCTTTGAAGGGTCGCGGCTTTCGATGTTGCTGACCGTGATGAACCCGCGCGTCAGCGTTCCGTCGGTCGCCTCGATCGGGAAGTAGCGTTGATGGTCCTGTACGGTGGCGATGACCACCTCGCGCGGCAGCGCCAAGAAGCGCTCCTCGAATTGCCCGGCAATCGGTACCGGCCATTCGACCAGCGCCGTGACTTCATCGAGCAGCGCGGCCTCGATCAAGGCGCGGCCGCCCGATTCGGCGGCGAGTGCGGCGACCCCGGTGCGTATCAACTCGCGCCGCCGGCCGAAATCGGCGATGACCTTGGCACGGCGCAAGACCGCCTCGTAGCCGTTCGCCGACTTCAAGCTTTTCGCTCCCGGCGCATGAAAGCGGTGGCCGAACGTGATGCGCCCCGTAGCAACGCCAAGCACTTCGCATGCAACGACTTCCTCGCCCAACAGCAGCACGATCCAGTGTACCGGCCGCACGAATTCCGCGCTTCGCTCGCCCCAGCGCATGCGTTTCGCGATCGGCAAAGCCGCGATCGACTGCGTGACGATGCCGCAGAGACTTATCCTGGTTGATGCGCCCGCTTCCATGCCGCGAAACGCGAGCCAAGCGCCTTTGTCGGTCGTGAGGCGCGCGAGCTCGGTGACCTCGACGCCGCAGCTCTTTGCGAATGCGCGCGCCGCAGGCAAAGCCTCGCCATTCGCGTCGTAGGAATTCGCGAGCGGCGGCCCGCGGCGTTCGACCGCGCGATCCGGTGCCTGCAGCGCGCAGCGCTCCACCAGGACGCTCAAGCGGCGCGGCGTCGCAAAGCCGCGCACCTTGCCGTGCGCGATGCCGGCCGCATCGAGCCCCTTGACGATGTTATCGGTCAAGGCCGTCGATAAACCCAGCAGCCCGGCCGGCGGCAGCTCCTCGGTACCGAGCTCGAGCAATAAGCTGCGCGTGCTCATCCGCCCGCTCGCTCGGCGCGCCGCATCGCCTGCAACGGAAACCCTAGCGCCTCGCGGCTCTCGCGATAGCCTTCGGCGACCGCGCGCGCCAGTGTGCGCACGCGCAGGATGAAGCGCTGCCGCTCGGTGACCGACACGGCATGCCGCGCATCGAGCAGATTGAACGCGTGCGACGCTTTGACCAGTTGCTCGTAGGCCGGCAGCGCGAGTTTCTCCTGGACCAGGTTTTGGCAGGCCGCCTCGGCGGCGTCGAATTGCTGCAATAAGGCGCCGGTGTCGGCTTTCTCGAAATTGTAGGTCGATTGCTCGACCTCGTTCTGATGAAAGATGTCGCCGTAGGTCACTGTGCCGAACGCGCCGTCGGCCCATACGATGTCGAAAATGCTTTCCTTGCCTTGGATGTACATCGCCAGGCGCTCCAGCCCATAGGCGATCTCGCCCATGATCGGGCGGCAATCCAAACCCCCGACCTGTTGAAAATAGGTGAACTGCGTGATTTCCATGCCGTTGAGCCAGACTTCCCAGCCGAGTCCCCAGGCGCCGAGCGTCGGCGATTCCCAGTTGTCCTCGACAAAGCGGATGTCATGGGTCAGCAGATCGAAGCCGAGAGAACGCAGCGAATCCAAATATAATTCCTGGAAATCGTCGGGTGACGGCTTGATGCAAACCTGAAATTGATAGTAGTGCTGCAGGCGGAACGGGTTGTCGCCGTAGCGTCCGTCGGTGGGCCGACGCGAGGCCTGAACATAGGCCGCACTCCAGGGCTCCGGGCCGACCGCGCGCAAAAAAGTGGCCGCATGGAAAGTCCCGGCGCCCATCTCCATGTCGTAGGGTTGCAGGATCACACAGCCCTGATCGGACCAATACTTCTGTAATGCGAAGATCAGGCCTTGGAATGTGCGAGGCGGCGAAACGGCTTTTGCCATCGGGGGCTCGCTGTTTGGACAAAGCTTGCGAGTATAACGACGTGTAGCGCGCCCTGTCCCCAAGGCCCGCTTTACTGGGGCTCGCGATCGCCCATTGCAGATGCACTCAATTCGGTCAGCGCTAGACCTAAGGCGCGGAATTTGCGGCTTAGGGTTGTGATCGACGGTCAAATCGCCCCATAATCGCGCACGCTAGGCATTGGTTGCACCAACTCGGTGCAATCATGGGCTGCGATCGACGGGGTCATCGCTGCAAGTGCTTGATAGTTCATGCCCCGAAATGTGGCACGCAAGCTGCATTGACCAGGCACGCCGGTGCGATCCGGCCGCTCAATTACTTATAACGACCCTTTTGGAGGACAACCGTGACGCCCGCTGATGTTCTAAAACTAATCAAAGAAAAAGATGCGAAGTTCGCTGATCTGCGCTTTACGGACACGATCGGCAAGGAACAGCACGTCACCATCCCGGCGCGACTCGTGGATGATGGCTTTTTTGCAGATGGCAAAATGTTCGACGGCTCATCGATCGCCGGTTGGAAGGGTATCAACGAATCCGACATGATCCTGATGCCGGATGCGGGCACCGCGGTCATCGACCCGTTCTACGAAGAGACGACCGTCGATATCCGCTGCGATGTGATCGAACCGGCGACGATGCAGGGCTATGGGCGCGACCCGCGTTCGCTCGCGAAGCGCGCCGAGGCGTACCTGAAATCGACGGGTATCGCCGATTCCGCATTGTTTGGGCCGGAAAATGAATTCTTCATCTTCGACAGCGCCACCTGGGACGCGCAGATGCGCGGCTGCTCATACGCGATCGATTCCGTGCAAGGCGCTTGGAACAGCGGCAAAGACTACGAAGACGGCAACAAGGGCCACCGGCCCGGCGTCAAGGGCGGCTACTTTCCCGTGCCGCCGGTCGACGCGTTTCAGGATATCCGCAGCTCCATGTGTCTCGCACTCGAGGAAATGGGCCTGAAAACCGAAGTCCATCATCACGAGGTCGCGACCGGCGGCCAGGCCGAAATCGGCGTGAATGCGAACACCTTGACCAAGAAGGCGGACGAGGTACAGATCCTCAAGTACGCGATTCAAAATGTCGCTCACGGCTACGGCAAGACCGTGACGTTCATGCCGAAGCCTCTGGTCGGCGACAACGGCAACGGCATGCACGTGCACCAGTCGCTGCAGAAAGACGGCAAGGCGCTGTTCGCCGGCGATAAATACGGCGGCCTCTCGGATACGGCGCTCTACTACATCGGCGGCGTCATCAAGCATGCGCGCGCGATCAACGCGTTCACGAACGCGAGCACGAACAGCTACAAGCGCTTGGTTCCGGGCTTCGAAGCGCCGGTCATGCTCGCCTATTCGGCTCGCAATCGCTCCGCCTCGATCCGCATTCCCTGGGTATCGAATCCCAAGGCGCGGCGCATCGAGGTGCGCTTCCCGGATTCGACCGCGAATCCCTATTTCGCATTCGCGGCAATGATGCTGGCGGGCCTCGATGGCATTCAGCACAAGATTCACCCCGGCGATCCCTCCGACAAGGATCTCTACGATCTGGAGCCGGAGGAGGCCAAGCACATCCCGACCGTATGTCACTCGCTGGATATGGCGCTGGAGCATCTCGACAAGGACCGGGCCTTCTTGAAGGCCGGGGGCGTCTTCACCGACGACGTCATCGACGCCTATATCGCTTTGAAGATCAAGGACGTCACGCGTTTGCGCATGACGACGCATCCGATCGAGCTGGAAATGTATTACAGCTTGTGACGGAATCCAAGGGTGCTGGGGCCTTAAGGTGACGGCGGTCACGCTGCCGCAACCTGGTTTTGTGGCCTGGGGACGATAGGTCTATGCTTGTTACTTATGCACCTTTTGCGACGCTTGCTGGTTCTAGGACTCTTCGCCGCAGTCGTGGCGCAGGCCGCCGTCGTCTACAAATGGACGGATGCGGACGGCGTCGTGCATTTTTCCGACAAGCCCGAGCCGGGCGCGGAAAAGATCTACACGAGTTCCGAAGCGCTCAATCGCGCTTCGGCGCCCGCGCAATCTACGATGGCCGGAGGCAGGCCGGCGCAGAAGGTCATCAAGCCGGGAATGACCTACACGGTATTCTCGATCTCCTCTCCGACCTCGGAGCAGACTTTCTTCGACGAATCGGTGCCGGTCCGTCTCGAACTGGCCCCGGAGCTGCAAAAGGGACACTCGCTCATTTGGCGATTGAACGGCAAGCCGCTCGACGATCAACAAGACAGCGTGCAGTTCATGCTGCCGGATTTGGGCCGCGGTACCTACACACTGTCGGCATCGATCAACGACCCCGATACGCAGGAATCGGCGAGCGCGGCGTCGATCACCTTTTACGTCAAGCAACCCTCGGTTCTGTCCCCGCAACACAAGAACCCGTAGCGCTCCTGCCCGCCGGCGTGCGGGAAGTTTGCCGTGGCCGCTGAATTGCAACTCGGGCCGCTGCACGTGCTCGGCACCGATCTGCTCGATGCGCTGGTTACCAGCGTGTTCGTGCTCGATCAGGATTTGCGCGTCGATTATTTGAATGCCGCGGCGCAGACGTTGGTCGCCTTGAGTCCGAACCAGGCTCTGGGGAAGCCGGTGGCCGAACTGAGGCGCGGCGCGGAAACGCTGCTGCCGTTGTTCGAGCGCGCCCGTGCGGGCATCGAAGGCGTCGTCCAGCGCGAAGTGGCTTGGCCCGGACCGGGCGGCGTGGATCGCATTCTCGATTGTGCGGTGACTCAAATCGCGATCGGTCCGGGGCCGCCGCGCATCTTGCTCGAAATCGAGGACATCACCCAGCACCGGCGGCTCTCGCGCGAAAATGCGCTGATCGCCCAACTGGGCGGCAGCCGCTTGATGGTCCGGCAGCTCGCGCACGAAATCAAGAATCCGCTGGGCGGCTTGCGCGGCGCGGCGCAGCTGCTGGAGCGCGAGCTGCTGGATCCAGCGCTGCGCGAATACACGCGCGTCATCATCAACGAGGCGGATCGCCTCACTAACCTGCTCGACTCGATGTTGGGTCCCGGCCGGCCGCCGGCGAAGCAACTCATCAACCTGCACGAACTCCTGGAGCGCGTTTACCATCTGCTGCGCAGCGAAGCGCCGGACGGGGTCAGCGTGGTCCGGGATTACGATCCAAGCCTGCCGCCGCTGACCATCGATCCCAACCACATCATTCAGGCCATGCTGAATCTTGGCCGAAATGCGTTGCAGGCGTTGTCGGGCGGCGGCGTGCAAGCGCCGCAGCTCGTGCTGAAGACGCGCGCGGCCATCAATCAGACCGTGGGATCGACGCGTCACCGTCTGGTCGCCTCGATTCAGTTCGAGGACAACGGACCGGGCGTGCCGCCGGCAATTCGCGACACGATTTTTTATCCGCTCGTCTCCGGACGTGCCGATGGCTCCGGGCTCGGTTTAGGGATCGCACAGGATCTCGTGAGCCGGCATGGTGGACTCATCGAATTCGACAGCGCGCCCGGAAGAACCACATTCACGATTTCTCTGCCCATGGACTCCCAATGAACGCAAAGCCGCTGCAAGTTTGGTTGGTCGACGATGACGCATCGATTCGGTGGGTGCTCGAAAAAGCGCTGAAGGGCAGCGGAATGGTCGCAAAAACTTTCGATCAGGCGGATAACGCCTTGTCGGCGCTGCGCACCGACACGCCCGACGTGTTGATGACCGATATCCGCATGCCGGGCCGCAGCGGTTTGGATCTGCTCAGGGAAATCCAGGGCTCCTGGCCGGGCTTGCCGGTCATCGTCATGACCGCGCATTCCGATCTCGATGCGGCCGTCGCGGCTTATCAGGGTGGTGCTTTCGAGTATTTGCCCAAGCCGTTCGACATCGACAAAGCGGTGGATCTGGTGCGCCGGGCCGCGCAGCAGGCGACCGTATCGACCGATGTCGAAGCCGCCCGCCGCAGCATCCCGGAACTGCTGGGACAGGCCGCGTCGATGCAACAGGTGTTTCGCGCCGTCGGCAGATTGTCGCGCTCGAGCATGACAGTGCTGATCACGGGCGAATCCGGGACCGGCAAGGAACTCGTGGCGCACGCCCTGCATCGCCACAGCCCGCGCGCCAGCCGGGCGTTCGTCGCGCTCAATACCGCCGCGTTCACCGCGGATCTGCTCGAGTCCGAACTGTTCGGCCATGAGAAGGGCGCCTTCACGGGTGCCGATGCGCTGCGCCGCGGCCGCTTCGAGCAGGCCGACGGCGGCAGTCTGTTTCTCGACGAAATCGGCGACATGTCGCCGGCATTGCAGACGCGGCTGCTGCGCGTATTGGCCGAAGGCGAATTTTACCGTGTCGGCGGCCAGACGCCCGTCAAAGTCGATGTGCGCGTGATTGCCGCGACTCACCAGGATCTGGAAGCGCGCGTCAGTTCCGGCCACTTTCGTGAAGACCTGCTGCATCGGCTCAACGTCATTCGTATCGAGATTCCGCCGCTGCGCGAGCGGCGCGAAGACATACCGGAACTGCTGCGCCATTACCTCGCGATCGCGGGCCAGGAACTCGGGGTCGAGCCCAAATTGCTGACCTTGCCGGCCGAGAACGCGCTGGTGACCTTCGATTGGCCCGGCAACGTGCGTCAGCTCGTCAATGCCTGCCGGCGTTTGACAGTGACCGCGCCGGGACGCGAGATACGCAGCGAGGATGTCCCGCCCGATCTCGGCGGCGCGGCGGTCGGCCACGCGACAAACCACGATTGGATGGCGAAGCTCTCACACTGGGCGGAGCAGGAATTGGATTCCGGCACGCAGCGGCTGTTGGATCAGGCGGTACCCGAGGTCGAGCGCATTCTGATCCGCGTTGCCCTGCGCAAAGCCGACGGCCTCAAGCAGGAAGCGGCCAAACTCCTGGGCTGGGGCCGCAATACGCTGACGCGTAAAATGAAGGAGCTGGGCATGGAGGATGCGGCATAACGGGCGTGCCCTGGCGCGGTTTATCATCGAGTCTCGCATTCTATGGGCACATTCATCAAACACTTCTTCGAGACTCCCGAACGGCTGCTGTACGGCAATTCGGTCGCCGAATGGATTGGGGCCGCGGTCCTGGCACTTGCCATATGGGCCGGGCTGTGGTTCGTGCGCGGCGTCGTCAACTCGAGGTACAAGCGCTATGCGGACGCGGAGCACCAGACGGCGCTGCGGCTCATCGCCTACCTGATCGGCAATACCAAACAAATTCTGTTCGCGGCCGCGGCGCTGTACGCGGTCGAGCAGAGTCTGATTTTTCCGCCGCGTGTGGAGCGGCTGCTGTCCAACGTGGTGCTGACGCTGATTTTGCTGCAGGTCGGCCTCTGGGCCGGGCGGCTCCTGAGTTTTTATCTGGAACTCAAAGAGCGCGACCGCGATCCCGACCGCTCCTTTGCGGGATCCCTGGACATCATCCGGTTCATAGCCCGTATCTTGATCTGGTCGCTGCTGATCCTGGTCGCGCTCGAGAATTTCGGCGTCAACATCACGGCGCTGCTGGCCGGCCTCGGCGTCGGCGGCATTGCGGTCGCGTTGGCTCTGCAGAACGTATTGGGCGATTTGTTCGCCTCCCTGTCGATCGCGCTCGACAAGCCGTTCGTCGTCGGCGATTTTCTGAACATCGACGCATTCTCCGGCAATGTCGAACGCATCGGCATCAGGACGACGCGCCTGCGCAGCGAGGCCGGCGAGCAGATCGTGATGTCGAATGCGGACATCCTGAAGAGCCGTGTCCGCAACTACGGCCGCGCGCAGGAGCTGCGCGCGGTCACGACGCTGCGCGTCGCCTACGACACGCCGACCGACATGCTGCTCGCGATACCGAAGCTGCTGGAACAGATCGTGGGCGAGCAATCGAACGCCCGCTTCGAGCGCTGCCACCTGAAAAACTTCGGCGAATGGGCGCTGCAATTCGAATTGTCTTATTTTCGGCGCAGTCCCGATTTGTACCCGCTGCCCGACCTGCAGCAGGCGGTCAATTTCCGCATCATCGAGGAATTCCGGCGCCTAAATATCGAGTTCGCATATCCGACCCAGCGCGTCGTCGCTACGGCCGATGTTCCACATAGTCCTGTTTGAACCCGAGATCCCGCCGAATACCGGAAACGCCATTCGACTCAGCGCCAATACCGGCGCGACGCTGCATTTGATCAAGCCTTTGGGGTTCAGGCTCGACGACAAGAGCTTGCAGCGCTCGGGACTCGACTATCACGATCTCGCGGCCGTCAAAATTCATGCGGACTTCGGCAGCTGCCTCGCTGCTCTCGCGGGGGCGCGCCTCTTTGCGGTCGAAACGGGCGGCCGCCATCTCTACAGCACGGTCCAATACCGGGCCGGCGATGCGTTTCTGTTCGGGCCGGAAACGCGCGGTTTGCCGGCGCCCTTGATGGAGCGCGTCGGGGACGACCATTCGTTGTTCATTCCGATGGTGGCGAAGAGCCGCAGCCTCAATCTATCAAATGCCGTGGCGCTGGTCGTCTACGAGGCGTGGCGCCAACAGGATTTCGGCGGGGCGCAGCAGGATCCCGGCGGGAGTTAAGATTCGGTTTCGGAACGTACTTCCCGGCCCATCAAGGCTTGCACGGCGGCGCGAATCGATTTGCCCTCGTAGATGATTCGAAAGACTTCGAGGCAAATCGGCATTTCTACGCCAAGCTTCGCCGCGACGTCATTGACGGCCCGCGCCGCCGGTACGCCTTCGATCACTTGATCGATGCTGTTTGCGGCGGCGGTCGGGCTCTGACCCTGGCTGAGCGCGATTCCGAAGCGCCGGTTGCGCGATTGATCGTCGGTGCAGGTCAGCACGAGGTCGCCCAAACCGGCGAGTCCCATGAAGGTCTCGCGCTGGCCGCCGAGCCCGACGCCGAGCCGCATCATTTCCGCGAGTCCGCGCGTTATCAGCGCGACGCGCGTATTGGCGCCGAATCCCAATCCATCGGCGATCCCGGAGCCGATCGCGATCACGTTCTTGACGGCGCCGCCGACCTCGACGCCCACGATGTCCGTTTGCGTGTAGGCGCGAAAGTTCGGTCCTGAAATCGTGTGCGCCAACTCGCTGCCGAAACTTTCGTCGCGCGAGGCGATCGTCATCGCAGTCGGCAGTCCCGCGCCGACCTCCTTGGCGAATGTCGGGCCCGACAGCACCGCCGTTGGCCTGGGACCGAGAACCTCGAGGGCGACCTCATGCGGCAATAGCCCGGTCGACAGCTCGAACCCCTTCGTCGCCCAGGCGACGCGCGTGTCGGGCTGCAGCTTCGGCGCCAGCAGTGCCAGCGTCGCGCGGAATGCATGTGAAGGAACCGCGACGAGCACGTCGCGCGAGCAGCGAAGCGCCAAACTTAAATCCGATTCGACGATCAGCGCGGGCGGGAAATCCGCGCCCGGCAAGTAGCGCGCGTTGCGCCCTGCCCGGCGCATGGTCTCGAGGTGATCCGGATCGCGCCCCCACAAATAGGTCGCGTGCCCCTCCCGGGCCATCTGAATCGCAAGCGCCGTGCCCCAGGAGCCTGCGCCGATCACCGCCATCGGTTCTGGCCGCGGCTCCAACTTGAACGGCCTAATTCACCAAGCCGGGTTGCTGTGCGGCTTGTTGTTCCGACGCCTGCTGGAACAGGGCGTCGAAATTGACGAGCGGCAGCAGAAAATTCGGAAAACCGCCCTTGGTAATCAAATCCGAAATCACCTCGCGCGCGTACGGGAACAGCACGCCGGGGCAAAAACTGCCGATCAGGCGCTTCAGATCATCGAGCGAGGCGCCGACGATGGAAAATACCCCGCCCTGCTTGACCTCCACCAGATAAAGCGTCGCATCGCCCTGTTTGGCTTCGAGCGTGATCGTCAGCAAAACCTCGCGCACGTCCGGCGCCAATTCCTCTGCCGAGGTATTCATATTGAGCTGAAATTTCGGCTCCCAAGCTTGATTGGTCGGCAGCCTGGGTCCATTCGGCGATTCATACGAACAGTCCTTCAAATAGACGGTCTGCAATGTCATCTGTACTCCACCGACGTTGGTCGGCGGCTCAGTCGTTCTTACTTCGTTCATCAAGCCCCCTGAATTAACCGATCGAGCTCGCCGCTGCGATCAAGTGCAAATAGATCATCGCAGCCGCCGATATGCCTCTCGCCGATGAAGATTTGAGGAACCGAGCTGCGGCCGCTTCTTGTCACCATCTCGTCGCGAAATTTCGGATCGTCTTCCACGTTGATTTCATTAAACCCGAGATTCTTCTGAACCAATAAATTTTTCGCACGCTGGCAGTATGGGCACCACCCGGCCGCATAAATTGTAATGCCCGGCGAGCTCATTTTGCGTGTTGTTTGTGACCGCCCGTCGACTTGGCAACGGGCATATTTTCCTTGAGCCAGGCGTTCAGGCCGCCTTGCAAATTGAAGACTTTGGTGAAACCGAGCTTCGTGAGCGCTCGCGCCGCGCTCGCTCCGCCGCGGCCGTCGTCGCAATAGGTGATGACGGTTTTATCACGCCATTTATTGAGTGCGTCGACTTCCTTTTCCAGCTCGGCTTGCGGCACGTTGCGCGCGTCGCCGATATGGCCGGCGTCGAACAGCTCCTTGCCGCGCAGGTCGATGACCAGGGCGCCCTGATTCATGAGGCGCACGGCCTGCATGGCGGTCACGGCGGCAAAGGATTGCATGTTCTCGCGCAACTCGTAGACCAATACCGCGAGGATCGCCAGCACGGCGCCGGCGGCGAGATAGGGATGATGGCCGATAAACTCGATCAAGCGCTGCATGCGGTCTTCAAAACTTCCGGAATTTTAGGGGGCGCAAGTATAGCAGTGGGTACAAGGCTTGTATGCTTAGGCGTCAGAGCATGAACAGACCATTTAATCACTTATGGAAACTCGTGGCGCTGCTCCTGGTGCTGGGCCCGGCGCCGGGCCTCGGCGCCGCCGCTGCGCGTGCCGAGTCCACGGATCCGGCACAGGCGCAAGCGAAACTCAAGGCATTGCGGGCTCGCATCGAGAGCCTGACCAGCCATCGTGCCGCAGACCTCGCTGAGCGCGACGCGCTAAGCGCGCGTCTGCGCGATGCCGAACTCGCGATTACCGCGAAGCGCCGTGCCATAGGAGAACTGCAGGGCGCCGTGCAAGCCGTCGAAAGACGCCGCGCAGCGTTGCGAGCCGAGCAAACGCGCACCCAGGCGGCCCTCGACACCGAGCGCGCCGCGCTGGCCGGGCAGATCCTCGCAGCCTATATGACCGGCCGCCAGGAGCAGCTGAAAATGCTGCTGGGCCAAGCCGATCCCGCGAATCTGGGCCGCATGCTGACTTACTACGGCTATTTTGGTCGCGCACGCGCCGCACAAATCGACGCGATTCGCGCGCGCCAGCAGCAGCTGCAAACCCTTGGAGTGGAGATCGACCAAGAGTCGGCCAGACTCCAGGCTCTGCAACTCGATGACCAGCATGCGCTCGCCGATCTGTCGCGCGCCCGCGCCGAGCGCGCACTGGCGCTCGCTGCGATTTCGCGCGAGGTCAAGACCCGCGATCAGGAATTGGCCGCGCTCAAGCACCAGGAGCAGGTCCTCGAGGCGCTGCTCGCGGACCTCGCGCGCGTATTGCAGGATTTCCCGACCGGCGGCGCGCAAAATTTCAGTCAGTTGCGCGGCTTACTGCCCTGGCCCGTGACCGGTCATCTGGTGGCGCACAGTCACGATCCACAAAACGGCGTGCTCATCGACGCTGCGAAAGGCGCCGTGGTGCGCGCTCCATATTCTGGGCGCGTCGTCTACGCCGATTGGCTGCAGGGGCTAGGACTGCTGCTGATCATCGGGCATAGCGGCGGCTACATGAGCCTCTATGGACACGCCGAGGTCTTGTACAAGTCGGTCGGCGATTGGGTCGCGCCCGGCGATGTCATTGCATCCTTGGGCGATGCAGAGGGCAAGCCGGCGCAGCTGTATTTCGAAATACGGCAAGGCCGTAAGCCCTTGGATCCGAGGTTGTGGCTGAAGATGGCGCATTGAGCCGAATCTTATGTCGCATCGTCGATCATGAGTTCGAATGCGCAAATTTACTGGACGTTGCGGCGTGAACTGCCGAACGCGTCCTGGTTTCTCCGAGAGCTTTGTCGGATCGTAGCGTCTTCCTTCAATGCGCAGCGGAGCGATCCATGACAGCCGCAGTCGAAACCTGGCAGTCGTACGGGGCGTTACTCGAGAGACTATTCCCGAAAATCCAGCATTCTCTGCTCGCCGGCGCCGATGGCGCGATACTGTGGGCGAGCGACGGCCAGGCGGCGGCGCAACTGCAGCAGACGATGGCGATACTCGCGAGTTCCGGCACCAATCGGCAGAGCGACATCGACGGGTTGATGGATCTGCATAGCGAGCCGATGCCCCATTACGGCTTTCGAATCCGTGGTGCACTCGGCGAGGTCTTGGGGCTGGTGCTCATCGCAACCCGGCCCGATGCGCTCGCGCTGGTCGATTTGGCGACCGTACACGCCTTGATCAAGCCGGCACTCGATTGTCTACAAAGCGAACTCGGCGCGCGCGCCGCGATCGGCGAATTGCACGCGGATCTTGCCGACAACAGCCGCAATCTCGAGCTGTTTCAGCGCCTGTCCGAGGCGGGCCTCTCGGGCGGCAGCGTGGCGCTCGGCGAAGTCCCCGAATTGGCGCTGCAGTACCTGCCCGGAATGCTCGCAGCCATCCTCGTGCCCGATCGCAATCTGACGATATGCCGCACGCAGTCCGCGCAGCCGCGCGAGATCGAGGCGGGCGTGCTGACCCAGCTGCATCGCCATTTGATGACGCGCGCCCAGTTGCACGGCTGCACGCTGGTTGCCAACCGCTTGTCGCTCGACGGCTCGAAAGCGCCACTGCCCTACAAAGCGATCTCCACACCAATTCGGGACGATTTGCGGCGCGTGATCGGTGTGCTCGCGGTATTCCGGCTCGACACCGATCACGATTTCCAATTGCGCGACGCCGAAGTCTTGGAGCTGCTCGCACGCAAGGCGGCGCAAATCGTGCGCACGAGTTTCGATTCGGACACGGGTCTTTTGACGCAAGCGGCGTTCGTCGCGCAAACGCAGGCCAAATTGGCGGCCCATACCGGCCGCGTGAGCGCCTTCGGGCTGCTCTATATCGACATCGATCAATTGAACGTCGTCAACGAGAATCATGGAATGCCCGTCGGCGACGAAGTGATCCGCAGCGTCGCGTCATTGCTATGCCGGCGCAGCCTCGAGGGCAGCTTGATCGCGCGCATCGCCGGGGATCGCTTCGCGATGTTGGTGCCCGCCGTCGGCATCGAACCGGTCGCGAGGATCGCCGAAGAATTGCGCGGCGCGGCAGTCAAGCTCAGCGGCGCACGCGGCGACAAACCGCTGCTCGTGAGCTTGAGCATCGGGGTCGCCCGCATCGCCGAGTGCGATCGGCTGCTCGAGCATGCGATGGCGGGCGCCGAATTCGCCTGCCGCACCGCGAAAGAACGCGGCCGCAACCGGGTCGAGGTGTTCCACGGCAGCGCACAGGGCTCGCCAAGCGGCCGCGCCGCGGCAAACTTCCATTCCCAGGTCGCCGGCGCGCTCGCCTGCGACTCCTTGGAGCTCCTGGCTCAGCCGATTTTGCCGCTCGGCGCGATCCCGGCCGATCCGCGCTTCGAAATCATGCTGCGCATGCGGGCGAGCGACGGCACACGCTTGAGCTTCGAAAAGCTCATGAACGCTGCCGCGTCACCCGAGTTGGCCCGCAGTATCGATAAATGGATCGTCGAACAGTCGTTTGGGCGGCTCGCGGCCTGTCGTGAAATGCTGCGCCAGCATCCCGCCAAATTCTCGCTGAATCTGTCGGCGGCGTCGCTCGTCGATGATGAATTTTGGCGCATGTCGGAACATCTGGTCCGCACTTCGCGTATCGATCCGGGAATCGTCAGCTTCGAGTTCCCCGAAGAGGCGGCGCTCGGCCAGATCGCACGCGTCGTGCCCTACATGTTGCGCCTCAGCGAGCAGGGGATCTCCTTTACGGTCGATCATTTCGGACGCGGCATCGGCTCGCTGTCGAACTTGAATTCTCTGCCGGTCTCTTGCATCAAGATCGATGGCGCGTTCAGTCTCGATCTGGTCGAGAACCCGCGCTCACAGTCCATGGTCGTTGCGATCACGAAGCTCGCGCAGGCCTTCGGCATGGAAACCATCGCCTCGCAGATCGAGACCGATGCGATCCGCGCGAAAGCGGCGCAGCTCGGCGTCGATTTCGGCCAGGGCTTCTTCATCGGCAAACCGTTGAGCCTGGACGATGCAATCGGCGATTTGCCGCTGTATTCGTGCTTCGCGACTTCCTCGGGCTTGTTCGATCTCGCGCCGCCCAAAGCCCTCGCGCTGAATAACTAGCCGACGCGGCGGGTCGCGGCGTATGCTTCGAGGCGACATGCAGCCGCGAAACCGCAACCTCTTATTTCTTGCCGCCGGCATCGCACTCGGGCTATCTCTCGGTCTCGCGCGCGGAGTATGGGCCGATAAGCCGCCGGTGCCCGGCAAGGATCTGCCCTGGGCCGACGCGCGCCTGCTCGCCGACGTGCTCGAGCGGGTCAAACACGATTACGTGAATCCGGTCGACGATCATCAACTGCTGCAGGCGGCGATTCGCGGCATGGTTTCCTCGCTCGATCCATACTCCGAATTCGTGGACGGCGACGAATACGACGACATCAAAATCAGCAGCTCCGGTGAATACTCCGGCGTGGGCATCGAGGTGTCGATGCAAGACGACCAAGTCGTCGTGATCGCGCCGATCGAGGGCTCGCCCGCAGCGCTCGCGGGAATCCGCTCCGGAGACGTCATCGTGACGATCGACGGGATCGCGGTCAACACGACGAGTCTCGCCGACACGATCGGCCGCATGCGCGGCAAAGAGGGCACGACGGTCAACATCGGCGTCGAGCGCGACGGCAGCCCGGAGCCGCTGCTATTTTCGGTCAAGCGACAGCGCGTGGAACTGCATAGCGTGCGCTCGGATTTGCCCGAACCGGGGTTCGGCTACGTGCGTATCGCCCAATTCAGCGAAACCACGGGCGACGAGGTGAACGCGGCGGTGCAGGCTTTGCGCAAGAAAAATAGCACGCCGCTCAAAGGCCTCGTTCTCGATCTGCGCGACAATCCCGGCGGCGTACTCGAGGCGGCGGTCGCGGTCGCCGACGCGTTCCTCGATTCGGGCGTGATCGTGACCGCGAAGGGCCGCACGGCGGACTCGAAGTTCGAGATGGATGCGACGCCCGGCGACATTCTCGCCGGCGCGCCGATCGTGATCCTGGTCAACGGCGGCTCGGCCTCGGCGGCCGAAATCGTCGCCGGAGCGCTCAAGGACAACCACCGCGCGACGCTCATGGGACGCACGACGTTCGGTAAAGGCTCGGTGCAGACGGTCATTCCGTTATCGGACCAATCCGCGCTCAAGCTCACGACCTCGCTGTACTACACGCCTTCCGGCGCTTCGATCAACCACAAGGGTATAGCGCCGGACATCGAGCTGCCGCGCGATCCGGGTGTGAAGCCGGCGCCGGGATCCGCCGGTCAACCTGCTCTGCGTCAAGACGCGGAAGTGCAGCGCGCATTGCAGGAATTGAAAACCTCCACTGCCGCGGGGCGGAAATCCTTGTCCGCCGCCGTCCAGTTTCGATAGCCAGCGCGTGCGTAGCACCAGATCGATCGAAATTCTGTGTTTGGTGCTCGTGGCGCTGGTCCTGGTCTGGAGCCGCGCGCTTGCCGCACAGCTTTGGCCCGGTGTCGCGCTGCTGTGCACGTTCGCCGCCGCGATCGCCGTGTTCCGCGCACGCCGGTTTTTCCGCGGCCGCGCGCGCCTGCGCCTGGAGATCGAATCCTGGTCCATGGTCGTGTTCGTCACCGCTGCGATGTGGTTGAGCGGCAAGAGCGCGAGCCCGCTGCTGAATCTATATCTGCTGCCGATCATCCTGAGTGCGCTGACCCTGGGGCGATTGACCACGCTGCTGCAAGTCGCGGCCGTTTGCGTCTGCCACCTGCTGCTGGCAGCGGCTACGCCGGGGTTCGATCCGTTTTCGCTGATTTATGCGAGCCGCGCGGTTGGCGAGCTGGCACCCTTGCTGTTGATCGGCTATTTGACGTCGACCCTGTCGGCCGACATCACCGAAGCACGCGAGCGCATCGAGAATTTGGCCCAGACCGATCCGCTCACGGGTCTGTACAACCAGCGCATGTTCAACGAGGTGTGGTCGCGGGCGCACGCGACGAGCGAGAGCCGCGGTGTGCCCTACTCGCTGCTCATGGTCGATATCAATCAACTGAAAACCGTCAACGACAGCTTCGGCCACGAAGCGGGCAACCAAGCGCTGAGCTTGGTCGCCCAATGCCTGCAGAGGAGCATCCGCAGCACCGACTACGCGGCCCGCTTCGGCGGCGATGAATTCGCCGTGTTGCTGCCGTCCGCGCCGGCCGAAATCGCCGACGTCGTCGTCAAGCGGATCCGCAACAACGTCTACAAGACGACGCTCGATCTCGGCTCGCGCATGATCCGTTGCACGGTCAGCGTCGGCATAGCCGTTTATCCGCGCGACGCCCGCGAAATGCGCGAGCTGCTGAGCGTCGCCGACCGCGACATGTACCGGGACAAGGAACTGCGGCGCGCGCCCGGAGCTTCGGCGAACGCATAGCTTTGCGCAGAAAAACCTTGCGCCGGAGCGTGCAATCTGTAAAGTTAACAATGGATCACGGTATTGTCCGTCCGACATGTGCTTTGCTGATCCTTACTTTAAGTTTAATGTTGAGAGAACGATGGATTTCAGCAATCGCATTCCGGCAGCCATGCTTTGGGCGACAATCTGCCTGAGTTTGACACTCGTATCCCTGCACGCCGGCGCCAACGTGCGCCAGGCCGGGCCGAAGACCGCGCGCGACGCGCCCAAGACGCTGCGTGACCCGAGTCTCAAATCCACGTCCGTGCTGGTTGTCGATCCGACCGATTCTTCGGTGTTATTGTCGAAGAACGCCGATGTGGCTTCGCCGATCGCCTCGATCACCAAGCTCATGACGGCCTTGGTCGTGCTCGAGGCCGGGCAGTCGCTGGATGAGCCCATAGAAGTCACGGCGGCCGATCAAAATTTCGGCAAGGGATCCTCTTCGCGACTCAGCGTCGGCACGATGCTGAGCCGCGGCGATATGATGCACCTCGCACTGATGGCCTCGGAGAATCGGGCTGCGCATGCGCTGGGCAGTAACTACCCCGGCGGAATCCCGGCCATCGTCGAGGCCATGAACGCGAAAGCTGCCTCGCTAGGCATGAGCAGCGCGCACTTCGTCGAGCCGACGGGCTTGTCGAGTGAAAACATCGCGAGCCCCGAGGACCTCGCCAAGCTCGTGGTCGCCGCGTCGCGAAATCCGACGATTCGCAGCTTCTCTACCGATCCCAGATACGCCGTGCGCGTGCACCGGCATATCGTCGAGTTTCGGAATACCGACAAACTGGTCTCGAATCCGACCTGGAACATCATCGTCCAGAAAACGGGCTACATCACCGAGGCGGGGCGCTGCTTGGTCATGGAGGCCGTCATCGAGGGCCGATCTGTGGTCATCGTGCTGCTCGATTCGTTCGGTAAGTACACGCGGCTCGCCGATGCGACGCGCGTCAAGAACTGGCTCAAGACGATTGGCCTCGGCGCACGCCTCACTCAGGTATCGATGCGCTGACCAAGCTGCGCTAGAGAAGTGCCTGGCGAATTGCGCCGGCCAAACTGCCCACCAGGAGGATGATCACCGGTACGGCGCTCAGTCCGAAGCCGGCGGCCCGTTTTGCGGGATCCTTCACATACCCCCAGGCGTAGAGTTCCCGGCCGATCAGATAGACGACGCCGAGCGCGGCCGCCCAGAGCGGGTTCCAATAATGGCCAAATAGGTACAAACCCGGCAAAACTGTAATGAGCTGTTCCAGCGTATTTTGTTGAACGCGGTAGTAGCGCTCAAAAACTTCATTGCCGACCGTAGCAGGTGCCTTGACGCCATATCGGCCGCGGGCTCCGCCCACCTTGATACCGAAAACAATGAATTGCAGAACTGCGAGTATTGTCACGATATTGAGATAAGCCATGGATGTTCCCCCTGTAATGATGGATTCTAGCATTCCCTAACGGTCGACCTAATCTATGAGCGTATCCAGTTCACGTAAGCGTTCCGGCACCCGTGGTTATGCCCATCTGATCGAGTTGGAAGCGCCGGTCGCGCGCGTATGGCGCGCGTTGACCGATCCGGCCTTGATGCGGATCTGGTACGGCGGCGACGCCGAAATCGATGCACGCAAGGGCGGCCTCTACCGTCTCGGCCGCGCGGGCTTCGGCGGCCGGGAAGCCCATATCGACATTTTCGATGTCAATCGCAGATTACGGCTGATCTACATGAACGGTCCGAACTTCCCGCCTAGTGACAGCGCCATCGTCGACGATTTTCTGTTGGACATGCGTGCCGGCGAAAGCCTGACCTCGCTGCGGCTCTTGGGTTCCGGCTTTCCGGATGCCGAGGCCTGGAATCAGTCCTATGCACGCATTCGCGTGGCTTGGGAGCGATTCCTGGCGCGCATCAAGGTGACGCTCGAGAATCCCCCGCAGCCCAAGAAGGCCGAACCGGCAGCCCCGCCCGTTGACCCGCCGCTGCGAGGCTTGGATTATTGATTTGGCATAGAATTGATTCGGCTCGAAGGAGTCGAGGAGAATCTATGCTGGGTTTTTTAATGCGCGCGGCGATTGCCGCTCTCGGCCTCTGGCTCGCGACGGCTTGGGTACACGGCGTGTGGATCGACGGCCCATCCACCTTGATACTTGCCGGCATCTTGCTGGGCCTCGTCAATGCGATCGTGCGACCGATAGCGATACTGCTGACGCTGCCGATGACCATTTTCACGCTGGGTCTGTTTTTATTGGTCATCAACGCCGGCATGGTCGGCCTGGTGGCCTGGATGCTGCCGGGCATGCAGGTCGCGGGATTTTGGCCCGCATTTTGGGCTGGGCTGATCGTCAGCCTCGTCAGCATGGTGGGATCTTGGTTCATCGGACCCAAGGGCAGGGTGGAGGTCATCGTCAAGCGGCGTTGAGTCGTGAGGCTCGGCGCCGGCCGGTCACTGCGCTTTGGGTTCCTCGAGATTTTTCGCATCGAGCAGAGTGCTGCCCGGCAGCGTCAGCATGACGACGCCGACGATGATGATCACCATACCGACGAGCTGTACACGCGACAGGTACTCGTCGAGAAATTCCCAGCCGAGAAACGCCGCGATCGCTGGATTCACGTAACTGTAGGTGCCGATCAGCGGAGGGGCTGCGTTCAGGGCGAGCCAGCCGTACGCGGTGAACGCGAGACAAGAACTGAACAGCGTCAAATAGGTCAGCGCGACGATACCCGGCGTATTCGGCGTCCAAACCGCGAAATCGCCGTGCATGACGGCGACCGCCAAGAACATGCACCCGCCGAGCAGCAGCTGAAGCGCCGAGAACATCAGCGGGCTCAAGTTGGTATCGATGCTGCGGTAATAGACGGTGCCCAGCGACCAGGCGAAGCAGGCGCCCAAAGCCCCAATCTGTGCCGTCACGGCGGCGCTGCCGATGTCGCCCTTCGGCACCAGCATCAACACGGTTCCCATGAATCCCACGACGAGGCCGACCACCGCGCGACGCGTCAACGGGTGCCCGCGCCTGCCGAAGACACCCAATCCGGCGATCCAAAACGCCGCGGTACCGTTGAGCAACGCCGACATATTGGTCGGGATCGTGCGGATGGCCCAGGCGTTCAAGCCGTTGCTCGCGAAGACCATCATGAATCCCATGACGAGCACATGACGCCATTCGCCCAAGCCGCGCGGCCATGCAAGGCCCATCCAGAACCTCGCAAACAGGCTCAACAGGGTACCGGCGACCAGGAAGCGTATCGCGCAAAAGAGCGCAGGCGGCAGGTGGGTCACGGCGATCTTCGAGAACAAGAAACTCGATCCCCAGACGAGATAAACCGTTCCTAAACACAAGACGAGTTTGAAGGAGTGCCTTGGATCGACGCGCATACTTTCGAATAGCCGGGACTAGGGATTCGTCGAGCAGCGCAAGTCGTCAGTGAACCCCGCCCATGAGCTTCTTGACCGGTCGGCTGAGTATCAAGAGTACCGCGCCCAAGCCGACCGCGAAATACACGATGTGCATATATTGCGACGGCATTGCGGCCACGTGCTCGGCGTCGAATTCACCGGCGATGAGTCCGGCGAAGAGATTGCCGAGCGAAATCGACAGGAAAAATATCCCCATCATTTGACCGGCGAAGCGCTTGGGCGAAAGCTTGGTGAAGAAACTCAAACCGACCGGGCTCAGGCAAAGCTCGCCGAAGGTATGCAACAGATAGGTGGAGATCAGCCAAAACGGCAAGACTTTGGAGCCCGAGGCCACGATCGCCGCCGCGGCCGCCATCACCAAGAACCCGGAGCCCATCAACATCACGCCGAGCGCGAATTTGGCCGGCACCGACGGATCCAGCTGGCGCCGCGCGAGAGCGACCCAGCCCCATGCGAAGGCCGGTGCGAATAGCACGATGAATATCGGATTGAGCGACTGAAACCACTCGGTCGGAATCACGAAATGCACGGAGCTCATCACGCGGTCCGTATAGCGTTCGGCAAACAGATTCAATGAGGAACCGGCCTGTTCATAGCCGGACCAGAACAGCGCGCTGCCGAGAAACAACACGACCAGCACGATGCCGCGCCTGCGCTCCTCCGCATCGAGGCCGCCCGCGATGAAAAAATACGCGAAATACAACACCGCCATGGCGATGATCAAGACCGCCGTGTAATGCGCCAGAGTCACGGGATCCAAGCTGATCCAGCCGAGCACGCAGACGAGCACGGCGGCGCCCAAAATCGCGCCGCCCACCGCCACGCGCGACCACAATCGCCGGCGCTCGTCCGGAGGCTGCGTCGCGCCTGCGATCTTGCCGGCTTCACCGAGAGCCGCGCGCGTGAGGTAGAACTGCAGCACGCCGCAGCCCATGAACAGGGACGCAGCGGCGAAGCCCGCTCGCGGCCCAAAGTGTTGCTGCGCCAGGCCCGTGACGAGCGGACCCAAGGCCGAACCGATGTTGATGCCGATGTAGAACAGCGTGAAGCCCGCGTCGCGCCGCGCCCCGCCTTCCGGGTAGAGTTCCCCGACCATCACGCTGACGTTCGGTTTGAGCATTCCGACGCCCAGGACGATGATGAGCAAGCCGACGTAAAATGCGCCGGGACTCGTCGAGATCGCCAAAATCGCATTGCCGGCCATGATCACGAGGCCGCCGATCAGCACGGCGCGGCGCGCGCCGATCAGCCGATCCGCGATCCAGCCGCCGGGCAACGCCACCAAATACACCGCCGACGTGTACAAACCGTAGATCGCGGTGGCGGTCTTGTCGTCGATGCCGAAGCCGCCCGTGGAGACCGCGCCGACCAGGAACAGCACGAGCAGCGCGCGCATGCCGTAATACGTGAAGCGCTCCCACATTTCCGTGAAGAACAGCGTGGCGAGGCCGCGCGGATGGCCGAAGAACGTCGCGCGCACTAAACCTGCGCCTCGCGCTCCGCGTCTTCCTTCGCACGTGCGGCGAGTTTGTCTTTGAGCAAGAGTTTGGCCATGAGGATGCCTATTTCATACAGTATATACATGGGCACCGCCATGAAGCTCTGCGAAACCGCGTCGGGAGGTGTCAAGAAGGCCGCAACGATGAAAATGCCGAGCAACACGAAACCCCGATTCTTGGTCAGCGTCGTGATTTTCACGAAGCCGGTCCAAACCAACAGCACCGTCGCGATCGGGACCTCAAACGCCAAGCCGAACGCGAGCAGCAAAATCATCACGAAATCCAAATAGCTTCCCATATCGGTCATCATCCGCACGCCGGCCGGCGTCGTGCCGACGAAAAAGCCGAGCATGGCCGGGAATACCAGGAAGTAGGCGAACGCCGCGCCGACATAAAACAAGACGATGCTCGACAGCAGCAGCGGGATCGCCAATTTCCGTTCGTGCCGATAAAGGCCCGGAGCCACGAAAGCCCAGACCTGGTAGAGCACCACGGGGATTGCGAGCCCGAAAGCGACCACGAAAGCCAGTTTGAACGGCACCATGAACGGAGACACGACGCTCGTCGCAATGAGGCTCGCGCCCTCCGGTAGTTTCTTGATCAGCGGTTGCGCGACGAACGTGAACAGCTGGTTCATGTAGATCGCGCACGGTATGAAACAAATGAACACCGCGATCATCGCCTTCATGATGCGATCGCGCAGCTCCATCAAATGAGAAATCAGGGTGCCCTCGGCGAGTTCGCCGGGCTCCTCAGCCGGTTGATTCATTGGGCGGCTTGATGCTGTTCGCGGTCAGCTGGCTCGCGATCGGGCTATTCGCGGTCGAATGGTTTTCGTTGACCGAGGTCGCCGGTTCGGCGTGCATCTCGGATTGGCTCGCGTCCGCGGCTGCGGTCGGTGCCAGGGGAATGGGGTAGACGACGGCCGCCGCCGCGGCGTCGCTCGGAGCGCCTGCCTCGCCCGCGGTGGCCGCAGCGCCCGCAGTGGCTGCATCGCCCGCACTACTCGCAACGCCTGAAGCGGTCGCGGTGCGCGGTACGGCGCGAGTCGGCGTTTTCTGCTGTTGTTTTAAAAATTCCTCGGCACTGATCTCTCGGTCCAACTGTTCGGTGAGCTGTCGCGCCATGAGACGTGCGCGCCCCAACCAGTTGCCGACCTGACGCGCAACTTTGGGCAGCTTCTCCGGGCCCAACACGACGAGCGCGATGGCCGAAGTGAGCAGGATCTCAGAGAACCCAAAATCCAGCATCGCCTTTACGCGTTTGTCTTGGGCGGCGTCTTGACTTCGGCATCATGCTTGGCCGCGTTGGCATCGAAGTCCGCGTCCTTGTCGTGCTTCAGCTGCTTGGCCTGCTCTTCCGACTCGCCCTCGTTCATGGCTTGCTTGAAGCCCTTGACCGCGGAGCCGAGATCCGAGCCGATCGTGCGTAGGCGCTTGGTGCCGAATACCACCAAAGCGATGGCCAGAATGACCAATAACATTTTCGAGTCGAACATTTCGCTTCTCCGATGCCGGGTTTACTCTATGATGAGGGCGCTCATGATACGCCATCGGCATTATGACGTATGACCGCGGCGCCCCGATGCGCGTTCAGTCGCATTTGCCCTTATTTCGCGTCTTTACGCTTATGTTCCCCCGGTTTAGCTTTCCAACCAAATCGTGACCGGCCCGTCGTTGATCAGTGACAATTGCATATCGGCGCCAAAAACGCCGCGTGCGACCGCCGGGTGGCACGATTGCGCTTCCTCAAAGGCGAGATCGAACAGCCGGCGCGCCAAATCTGGCGGCGCAGCAGTCGAAAAGCCCGGCCTCGTGCCCTTGCGGGTATCCGCGGCCAGCGTGAATTGCGGCACCAGCAACAGCCCGCCTTGAACATCGGCCAAGCTCAGGTTCATACGACCGGTGCCGTCGTCGAATACGCGGTATTGAAGTATCCGTTCGATGAGGCGCCGAGCGTCCCTTTCAGTATCGGCCGGCCGGACGCCTATCAGCGCCAATAGGCCGCCCTGAATCGAGGCGGTCGTCTCGCCGCCAATGCGCACATCGGCCTCCAAGACGCGTTGTATTAATGCAATCAATGACTTAGCGCCGCCCTATGGGCTTGCGATGTATCAAGCGGCGTCGCGCTTTGGTCCGCGCCGGCCGCGCCACTGACGCCACTGACGCCGCCGCCGCGGATGCCGCCGTCGCGACCGGCAAGGTCGGTGGCGACCCTGCGCTCTGTGCAGGCTTTGCGGTGGGTACGGCCGGTTTGGTCCTCACGCCCTTGGTATTGCGCGCGATTGCGGCCACATTGAGCGCGCGAAAACCCGCTGCGACATACAGCGCGAGGCGCTGATGCACACTGTCCAAATCGGACGATCTGCAGAGGCCGCCCGACAACTTGTCGATGCGGCCGGTCTCCGCAAACGTCAGCGTCAGTGCACCGGTCAGGAATTGATATCCCCAATAGATCTCCTGCGGCGGACAGTCGGGCAGCGCCTCGCGCAGTACCGCGATGAATTTCTCGACGATCGCATCGAAGTGCTCGGTCATGAGCACCGGTCCCCATTCGGGCGAGTTATTCACGAGTGCCACGAGCGCGAAGTAGCTCTTCCATCCTGGGCCGCCGCGCGCCGAACGTTCCAGCAGCGGATGGGTAAATGCGTTGACGATCTCCTCGAGCGCAGGTACACCGGGCAGCGCGGCGCGACGCACGTGGTCGAGCAGCGCGAGCCGCTCCACGTTCAAGATCTCGGCGCGCCTCTGAAAAACCGCGGTGAACAGTTCGCGTTTGCCGCCGAAATGGTAGCTGATGAGCGCGACGTCGACACCGGCGGCTTTGGTAATGTCGCGGACCGAGACGCCGTCGAAGCCATGGCGCGCGAACAATTGCTCCGCCGCGTCGAGCATCCGCTCTTTCGCCGATCGGCTTTCAGACCGCTTGTCGCTGTGTTCACGCCGCGCCACGCCCATCGGGTGATTCTCCCGTCTTGACGCACTCGCCGCAACGTCTCGAGGCTGCGCACTTGACGCTCGATCGGCGATCGTCGAGTATTTGTTCAACAAGTGTTGAAAACGCGTCAACGCACGATGAGAAGCTCGGGGAGAACGCTCATGAATACGCCTGCTCGAGCTTCGTGCTGCGGATGACGCAGCCGAATCAGAACCCCGCGACCGCCGCGACCCTGGCCTATCGCTCCTACGTGCTGACGGTGCTCGTGATCGTCTACGCGTTCAATTTCATCGACCGCCAGATCGTCGGCATACTCGCGGTGCCGATCAAAGCCGATCTGAAGCTCAGCGATACGCAGCTCGGCATGATGGGCGGGCTCGCCTTCGCGCTGTTTTACACGCTGCTCGGCATACCGATTGCCCGGCTCGCCGATAGGGTCAGCCGCATCCGCATCATGAGCATCGCGCTCGCGGTTTGGAGCCTGATGACGTCCTTGTGCGGTATCACGACGAGCTTTGGCCAGCTGTTCCTGGCGCGCTTGGGCGTTGGCGTCGGCGAGGCCGGCGGCGTCGCGCCCGCATATTCCCTGATCTGTGATTATTTCCCGCCAAAAGAGCGCGCCCGCGCGCTCAGCGTCTACTCGTTTGGAATACCAATCGGCAGCGCGGTCGGTATCGTCGCCGGCGCGTACCTGACACGCCTCGTCAGCTGGCGCGTTGCCTTCATCGTCGTCGGCATCGCCGGAATCGCGCTGACGCCGCTGCTTAGGTTTGGGGTCCGCGAGCCGCCGCGCGGCGGCTTCGATGCGTCGTCGTCGGCGACGGCGCAGCCCCCGGCGGCCACGGCGGGATTGACCGAAGCCCCGACGCTCTCGCAGGTCTGCCTCACGCTCGGCCGCAAACGCAGCTTCTGGGGACTCTCGCTCGGCGCCTCGTTCTCCTCGATGATGGGTTACGGGCTGTTCTTTTGGATACCGACGCTGCTTTATCGCAGCTTGGGCTTGAGCCTCGTCGAGGCGGGACTCGCGTTCGGCAGCTTGCTGCTGGCCGGCGGACTCTCCGGAATTTGGCTCGGCGGCTTCGCGGCTGACCGCTTTGGCCAGCATCACCGGAGCCGCTACGCGCTCTATCCGGCGATCGCGTTCATCGCGACCGTACCGTTCTACTTCGTCGGTGTCCTATCGACGAGCGTGTGGATGTTTATGGCGGTGTCGCTCGTGCCGACCGCGCTCGGGCTCGCGTGGCTTGGGCCCGTGCTAGCCGCGGTTCAACAACTCGTACCCTCGAACATGCGGGCAACCGCCTCGGCACTGTTCTTGTTCATCAATAATTTGATCGGCATCGGGCTAGGCGGGCTGCTGATCGGAGTGCTGTCCGACGCGCTGCGGGCGCGCTTCGGCGCGGAATCGCTGCGCTACGCGATACTCGCCGGCACCGGTTTTTACTTCGTCGCGGCAGCGCTACTACTCTACGCGTCGAAGCACCTGGATGCGGAGTGGCAGGACTAGCACTATTTGCGCCACAGGCTCGGCTTGAACAAAACCAGAATCGTAAACACCTCGAGACGGCCCAGCAGCATTGCGGCCGCGCAGACCCATGTCTGAAAGTCGCTGAGCACGCCATAGGTGCCGCCCGGGCCGACGAGCCCGAGACCGGGGCCCGCGTTGTTGATGCACGCGACGATCGCCGTCAGCGATGTCATGAAATCCAAGCCGCTCGCCAACTGCACGAAGATCAGCGATGCGACGCTCATGAAGTACAAGAACACGAAGGCCAGCACCGCAAACACGACTTTATTCGCGATGACCGCGCCGCCGACCTTCAAGGGGCGCACCAGATTCGGATGCACGAGCTGGTCCAATTCCCGGTTCGCCTGCTTGGCGAGGATCAGCGTACGGATCATTTTGACGCCGCCGCCGGTGGAGCCGGAACTCGCGACGATGCAGCTCAGGAAAATCATCCACATCGGCGCGAAAATCGGCCATTTGGAATAATCCTGATTGTGCAGTCCGCTGGTCGTCGCGATCGAGACGACGTTGAAGGTCGCGTAGCGCAGCGCGGTGCCGAAGTCCGGATAGGTGCCTTTGAAGAACAAGAACAACGCGAGCCCCGCGCAGCTCGCGATCAGCACGCCGAAGATCGCCTTTGCCTCCGAGTCGCGAAAATATGCGAGAACGCCGCGCTGGCTCCAGGCGAGATAATGCGTCGCGAAATTCAAGGCAGCGAGGATTTCAAACGCCGTCAACACCAGTTCGATGGGCACCGAATCGAAGTGGCCGATGTTGGCGTCATAGTTCGAAAACCCACCGAGCGAGAGCGCCGAAAACCCGGCGCACACCGCATCGAACCAAGCCATACCCGCGAACCTCAAGCAGACGATGCAGGCGACCGTGAGTCCCGCGTAGACGGCCCATAGCAACTTGGCGGTCTGGCGAATGCGCGGCGTGAGCTTGCTGTCCTTCATCGGGCCGGGCAATTCGGCGCGGTAGATCTGCAGGCCGCCGACGCCGAGCAACGGCAGAATCCCGACCGCCAGCACGATGATGCCCATACCCCCGATCCAGCTCAGCAAATGCCGCCACAGATTGATCGAGTGCGGCAAATTCTCGAGGCCGGACAACACCGTAGCGCCGGTCGTCGTGAGTCCCGAGGTCGCTTCGAAATAGGCGTCCGTGAAATTGATCGGCAAGTAGCCGAGCAGCGGCAAGCTCGCCACCGCCGGCAGCGCGATCCACGTCAGCGCGACCAACATCAATCCATCGCGCGTCTTCAGCTCGCGTTTGAATCGCCGCGTTGCAAACCACAGCAGGGCGCCGATGACGAAGGTCGCCACGGCCGAGATCGCGAACGACCCCAGTGCCGGGTCCATGCCCCATATGGCCAATACAAGGGGCGCCAGCATGATCGCCGCGAACACCATGATGACCATGGCGAACACGTGCGCGACCGGCAGCAGGATGTCTTTCACAGAAACGAGGCAGAGCCTTGGAAGAGCTTTTCCACCGCTTCCAAATGCCGCCGATCCGTCAAGAACAGAATCAAATGGTCATCCGGCTGCACCGTGATGTCGTGGTGCGCGATGATCACATCCTCGCCGCGCACCACCGCGCCCAAGGTCGTGCCCTCCGGCAGCGCTATTTCCTCGATGCGCCGGCCGATGACCTTGGAGTTGTCCGCATCGCCGTGAACGACGACCTCGAGCGCCTCCGCGGCGCCGCGGCGCAAGGAATGCACGCGCACCACGTCGCCATGGCGCACATGCGCCAGCAACGAACTGATCGTGACCGTCTGCGGCGCGATCGCGATGTCGATCGAGCCGCTCTCGATGAGCTCGGCATAGGCGGGTTTGTTGATCAGCGCCATGACCTTGCGGGCGCCCAGACGCTTCGCGAGCATCGCCGAGAGGATGTTGGCCTCCTCGGAATTCGTAAGAGCTGCGAATACGTCCGCGCTGTCGATATTTTCCTCGAGCAATAGATCCTCGTCCGCCGCGTCGCCATGCAGCACCGTCGTATTCTTCAGTTGCTCGGAGACGCGTCGTGCGCGCTTTTGATCTCGCTCGATGAGCTTCACCTGGTTTTTATCCTCGAGCTCGCTCGCGAGCCGAAATCCGATGTTGCCTCCACCGGCGATTACCACGCGGCGCGCCGGCGCCTCTTCGCGCCGCATCTCGCGCATCACGGCGCGAATGTCGCGTCGCGCCGCGAGGAAAAACACCTCGTCGCCGTCCTCGATGACCGTCGTGCCCTCCGGCTTGATGCTCTTGCCCGCCCGGTATATCGCGGCCACGCGCGCATCGATGTTCGGAATGTGTTCGCGCAGCGTGCGCAGCGCCTGCCCTACCAAAGGACCGCCCTGACGCGCGCGAATCCCGACGAGGCGCACGCGGCCGTCGGCAAAATCGAGCACCTGCAGCGCGCCCGCGTAGCGAATCAGCCGCGCAACGTATTCCGTGACGAGCTGTTCAGGGCTGATCCAGACATCCACGGCAACGCCGTTCTCGCCGAACAGCCGCTCCCGCTCGGTATAGTCCGCGGAGCGAATGCGCGCGATTTTCTTCGGGGTGCGATATAGCGTCCAGGCGATGTGGCAGGCCATCATGTTCACCTCGTCGCTGTTGGTCAGTGCGACGAGAATGTCGGTATTGGTGATTCCGGCGGCCTCGAGCACGCGCGGGCTCGAGGCATTGCCGCTCACCGTGCGTATGTCCAGGCGATCCTGCAAATCGCGCAATGTGTCTTCGTTGACGTCGATGACCGTAACGTCGTTCGCTTCCTCGCGTGATAGATGATAAGCAGCGGTGCGTCCGACTTGGCCGGCCCCAAGTATGATGATTTTCACAGTTTGTTTACTCTACACGACCTCGAGATTGGCGTAGGAAAGCATCAGCCATTTGGTCCCCTGCCGTTCGAAATTCACTTGGATTCGAGCATGCGCGCCATTTCCCTCGAAACTCAAGACCACGCCGTCGCCGAACTTGGAATGGCGAACCCTGCTGCCCATGCGCATCGCCGGCTGCGGTGAGTCCTCGATGAGTTTGCGGCCGGCGAAGGCCGGCCGCGAGACCTGCAGTCGCGGCCGGACTTCCTCGATCAATTCGGGTGGCAGCTCGCTGATGAAGCGCGATGGCTGTCCATAGGTGTCGATTCCATAGAGGCGGCGCTGTTCCGCATAGGTAATGTACAAGTGCCGCATCGCGCGCGTGGCGCCGACGTAACAGAGGCGCCGCTCCTCTTCGAGAGAGCTCAAATCCGCAACCGAACGCTGGTGCGGAAACAGTCCATCCTCCATGCCCGCCAAGAATACGACCGGGAACTCCAGACCCTTGGCCGAATGCAGCGTCATCATCTGGATGCAATCGTCCCAGGCATCGGCCTGCCCTTCACCGGACTCGAGCACGGCGTGGGCGAGAAACGATTCGAGGGAGCCGAGTTCCAAGTCGCTTTCGCCGGCTCGCTCCGGCGTAAAGCCGCGCGCAGCGCTCACGAGTTCCAACAAATTATCGATGCGGCCTTCGCCGCGTTCGCCCTTTTCCTTCTTGAAGTGCTCGATGAGCCCGCTCATCTGGATCACGTGATCGACCTGGTCGTGCAGCTCCAAGCCGTCCATTTCGCGACTCAGTTTGTCGATCAGCGCGAGAAACGCCTGCAGCGCCTGCGCGGCTCGCTGCGGCAGAATTCCCTGCGGAGGCGCAGCCTGCGCCGAAGCGCTCTTTGGCGGCGCCGCGCCGATGCAGGCGAGCGCGGCGTCCCACAGCGACGTCGTGTTCGCCCGTGCGTAATCGCGCAGCGTGTCGAGCGTCTTCGCGCCGATGCCGCGCGTGGGCAGATTCACGACCCGCTCGAACGAGGTGTCGTCGGCGCGACTCGACGTCAAACGCAAGTAAGCCAGCGCATCCTTGATCTCGGCGCGCTCGAAGAACCGTAGCCCGCCGTACACCTTGTATGGAATCCGGGCATTCAGAAAAGCTTCTTCGAACACGCGCGACTGCGCGTTCGAGCGGTAAAGTATCGCGATGTCGCGCCGTGCGCCGCCTTGGTTCACCCACTCGCGAATCCGATTGACGACGAAATCGGCCTCGTCGCGCTCGTTGAACGCCGCATAGAGGCGGATGAGTTCGCCCTCGGCGCCGCTCGTCCAAAGCGTTTTTCCGACACGGCCCGCATTGTTTGCGATCAGCGCGTTCGCCGCCTTGAGGATCGTGCCGCTGGAGCGATAGTTCTGTTCGAGTTTATAAAGTGTGGCGGCCGGGAAGTCGCGTCGGAATTGGTTCAAGTTCTCGACGCGCGCTCCGCGCCACCGATAAATCGATTGATCGTCGTCGCCGACCGCGAAGGGCTGCCCGGCGGCCCCCGCGAGCAGGGTCAGCCATTTGTACTGGATCGCGTTCGTATCCTGGAATTCGTCGATGAGAATGTGCCGAAAGCGCGCACGGTAGTGCTGCAGCAGCGCCGGGTTGTCCCGCCAGATCTCGTATGCGCGCAGCAACAGCTCGGCGAAATCGACGACGCCCGCTCTCTGGCAAGCCTCCTCGTAGGCTTGATAGATCCGAATCAATTGGCGGCGCGTCGCATCGCCGTCGTCCTTCAAGTGCTTGGGACGGAAGCCCTCGTCCTTTTGCGCATTGATGAACCATTGAATCTCGCGCGGCACCCAGCGCGTCTCGTCCAGATCGAGTGCCTTCAAGACCTTGCGCAAAACGCGTGCTTGATCCTCCGAGTCGAGGATCTGAAAGTTTTGCGCCAAACCCGCTTCACGCCAATGCATGCGCAGCAGCCGATGCGCGAGACCATGGAAGGTGCCGATCCACATCGAGACGCCCGATATGCTGAGCAGCGACTCGATGCGCGCGCGCATTTCACCGGCCGCTTTGTTGGTGAATGTGACCGCGAGTATGCCGTTCGGGGACGCGCCTTCGACCTGGATCAGCCATGCGACGCGGTGCACGAGGACGCGCGTCTTGCCGCTGCCGGCGCCCGCAAGCACGAGCGCAGGCCCGAGCGGCGCGGCAACGGCCTGCCGCTGCGCGTCGTTGAGCGTATCGAGAAGGTGGGAAACGTCCATCAGGGCGCGGATTGTACTTGCGAGCGTCCTTCCTCGGCGACCTCAATGAGGGCAAGCACCAGCGATAGGATCACCGGACCCGCGACGATCCCGATCGCGCCGAATGCGGCGATGCCGCCGAGCACGCCGACGAACACGGCCAGAGCGGAAATCGACGCCCGCCCCGAAATCAGCAAGGGTTTCAGGACGCCGTCGAGCAGCGATAACATCGCGCCCCAAACCACCATGAAAATCCCATAGCCCCAGCGGCCGTCGAGAAACAGCCAGAGAGCGGCCGGCACCCACACCAAGGCGGTGCCCCCGACCGGGAGCATGGCGATCAAGGCGCCGAGCACGCCGAAGACCACGGGCGACGGCAGGCCTGCGATGCCGAACCCGATCCCGAGGACCAGGCCCTGCATCAACGCGGTCATGCTCGTGCCGAATACGATCGCGCGGGTGATGCCGCTCAAGTGTTCGACGAGCCGCTCCTTGTAGGCTTCCTCCAAGGGGATGAACTTGCGCGCTCGGCGCAGCATCGCATCGCCGTCGCTCAAGAAGAAGAACAGCAAAAACAGCGTGAGCGCCATCCCCAGCAGGGAGCTCAAGGCGCCGAGAAAAAATGAACCGCTGAACGATGCTGCATGCTCGAGGATCTCGCGCGTGCCCTGGATTATCCAGCCTTGCACCTGCTCCGCCGAAAACGACGAGTGCGCCTGCAGCCACAGATTGAGGTGCGCGATCAGCGGAAATTGCTGCAGATCCGCGTACGTCTTGATGTCGAGACCGGCCGTAGCCGTCTGCAGCTTGCGCAGCAACGCCGAAATCTGCGAAACGAACTCGATCGACAGCGCGGCCAAGGGTAATAGCACGACGATCGGCGCAAGTATCGTCAACAATCCGGCCGCAAGCCCCGCGCGGCCCCGAAAACGGCGCCGCAGCCGCACATTCAAGGGAAACAGCAAGAACGCCAGAAACGCAGCCCAGGCGATCGGACCCGCAAACGGCATAAAGATCAGCAACAAGGCATAGCCCAGCAGCGCCGCCACGGCAAGCGCGAATACCCGCGGATAAAATGTCGACTGGACCGGCATTGGTTGATCCTAACATTCTTGACGGCTCCGCCGCGCTGCGGCCTTTCAATGCATAATCCGCCAAATAGCATCGCACTTAGGGTCCGCTGGAGCGTTCCGCCATGACGACCGCCGTCAACAATCAAACGCTTACCGTCAACCAGCAGGTGCACGAGGTCGACGCCGCGCCCGACACGCCGCTGCTTTGGGTGTTGCGCGACCATCTGGGGATGACCGGCACCAAATTCGGCTGCGGCAAGGCCTTGTGCGGCGCCTGTACGGTGCACGTGGACGGGGTGCCGATTCGCTCTTGCTCGGTGCCGCTGTCTGCGGTGCTCGGCAAGTCCATCACGACGATCGAGGGGCTCTCGGCGAATCGCAGCCACCCCGTGCAGAAGGCCTGGATCGAGATCGACGTGCCGCAGTGTGGCTATTGCCAGTCCGGTCAGATCATGTCGGCGGTCGCCTTGCTCGGCAGCAAACCCGATCCGACCGATGCCGATATCGACGCCGCAATGGCCGGCAACATTTGTCGCTGCGGCACCTATTCGAGAATACGCACGGCGATCCACCGGGCCGCGGAAATCATGAAGTCGGGGAGTTGAAACCATGAATGCCGCAATCGGTGATTTCAACCGCCGCGATTTTTTGAGTAAGGCGGCGACGCTCGGCGGCGGATTGCTGATCGCGTTGAGCCTACCCGCATGTGCGCCGAAGCGCGCGGCGGACAGCGCCGCGGCGGCCGGCGGCGAGCTCACCGCCTGGCTCAAAATTGCCGCCGACAACACTATCACGATACTCGTCGATCGCTCGGAAATGGGGCAAGGCGTCTATACCGCGCTGCCCATGCTGTTGGCCGAAGAGCTCGAGGTGTCGGTCGAGGCGATCAAAGTCACTGCGGCCCCGGTGGGCGATGCCTATATCAACGCGCTCAACGGCGGGCAGATCACCGGAACGAGCAACAGCGTGCTCGATGCCTGGGACAAGTTGCGTATGGCCGGCGCACAGGCGCGCAGCGTATTGATCGCCGCAGCGGCGGCACAGTGGGAAGTGAGTCCGGCCGAGTGTCAGGCCAGAAACGGTCTCGTCGTCAATGCGCACGGCAAGACGCTGACTTTCGGCGAACTCGCCGCGGCCGCTGCCAAGTTGCCGCTGCCGAAGGAAGTGAAACTCAAGGCCGCGAGCAGCTTCAAACTCATCGGCCAGGGAATCGCGCGCGTCGACACGCCGGGCAAGGTCGACGGCAGCGCTGAATTCGGTATCGACGTCAAGCTTCCCGGCATGCTCTATGCGGCCATCGCCCAATCCGCGGTGCTCGGAGGCAAAGCACGCAGCGTTGATTCCGCCGCCGCAGAGAAGCTGCCCGGCGTGCGCCTGGTCCTCAGGGCGCCGAGCGGCGTGGTGGTCGTCGCCGAGCATTATTGGCAGGCGCTGCAAGCGCGCGAAGCGCTGAAGATTTCGTGGGATCCCGGCGCCAATGCGCGGCTCGACAACGCCGCGATGCGCGCTTCCTTGAAGAAGGCGCTGGCCGCCGGCCCAGGCGCATCGGCGCGCGCCGACGGCGATGCCGCGGCCGCGCTGAAGAGCGCGCACAAAACCTTGAGCGCGGTCTACGAACTGCCTCTGCTCGCGCACGCGACCATGGAGCCGATGAATTGCACCGCCGATGTCAAAGACGGGGGCTGCGATCTGTACGTGGGCACACAGGTGCAGAAAATCGCGCAGACGGCGGCGGCCGCCGCCGCGGGTTTGCAGCCGGAACAAGTGCGCGTGTACACGACACTGCTCGGCGGAGGCTTCGGCCGGCGTCTCGAAGTCGATTTCATTCCGGCCGCGGTCGCCGCGTCGAAGGCCGCGCGCGCGCCCGTGAAACTGATTTGGACGCGCGAAGACGACATGACGCACGACTACTATCGACCGCCCGCGATGCTGCAAATTCGGGGCGCGCTGGATGCGGGCGGCAGCCTGCAGGCCTTGCAGTTCCACAGCGCCAGTCCGTCGATCACGGCCCGCTTCGCGCCCGATACCACGGATCCGTTCGACTCGGTCGTCGAGGGCGTCCAGAACTACCCCTACCGCGTGCCCAATGTCTCGGTGACTTATACGCGGCAAGAAGTGGGCATCGATGTCGGCTATCTGCGCTCGGTGAGCCATGCGATCAACTGCTTCGTGGTCGAAAGCTTCATGGACGAATTGGCCGCGGCCGCCGGCAAGGGCCCGTACGAATTTCGCCACGGATTGCTCGAGAACAAACCGCGCCACCGACGCGTGCTGGAAGCCGCCGCCGCCAAGGCGGGCTGGGGACGCGCACCCGAAGGCCGCTACCAAGGCATCGCGCTCATGGAGGGCTATACCTCGCAATTGGCGCAAGTCGCGGAAATCTCGATCGACGGCGGCGAACTCAAGGTCCACAAAATCGTCTGCGTCGTCGATTGCGGTCAAGTGGTCAATCCGAAGATCGTCGAATCGCAAATCGAGAGCGGCATCATCTTCGGACTTTCCGCGGCGCTCTGGGGCGAGGTCACGATCGAGGCCGGTAAGGTGCAACAGACGAATTTCAACAATTATCGGGTCTTGCGCGCCAACGAGATTCCGCAGGTCGAAGTGGTTTTGATGCAGAGCGACGCGCTGCCCGGCGGCATCGGCGAGCTGTCGGTCCCCTTGGTCGCGCCGGCGGTTTGCAATGCCATTTTCGCCGCCACCGGCAAGCACGTGCGTGCGCTGCCGATCGCCGCGCAGAAGATTCTCAAGGTGTGACGTCGGAAGGCAGCCCCGCGCCGAGCATGCGCGCCACGGCTTCGGCATCGGCGTCAGGTGCGAAGTCGAGCACGGCGAGGCACGGCGCCTCGATCCGACTCGTCAAACT
>OCZU010000229.1_pt1 | contig 40339 bp, 36 predicted proteins | sample 1539001 | NCBI WGS metagenome assembly OCZU01 (sample SAMEA3539306, study PRJEB22396) | soil metagenome | biome: tundra; feature: field; material: soil | place: USA | collected 2010-05 | depth 0.15 m | reverse complement strand
GGGCTGGTAATTCTGGTCGGCGCGGCGCGTCGGAGATTGGGCCTCTAGCGCATTCGATGAAGATCAGGTACGGGCTACTCCTCGTCGGGAATCGGTCTGGAGCCGATTGCCATTTTGCAGCACAGGTTTTGTTTTTTTGGAATTGAGCAGTTTTGAACATTCACAGAGTGTGCCAGGGTTGTAGTTTTTGTTCTTCAGGAATAGATGTGAAGGAACTATCCGGCCCATCAGTCGGTTGTTCCTCTGGTGGCGCAGCCGGAACCTCACTAACGATCAGTCACCCTTCCCCCCCCCCGCTGCGCCATCTCTCCTTCTTCCTTCGGCGAGGTGGTCCATCCGGACTGATGCCATGGTCAGAACCAATCGGGGAAGATAAGTTCTATCAGGCCGGGGACCCAGTACGAATAGAACTGGTCGTCGCAGATTTTGTATTTGCCATATTTCTTGCGGGCGTAGTTGCCCCAGTGGGGCTGGGTGCCGTCGAGGTCGGTGAATCCGTATTCGCGGGCGAGGGCCCAGGAGCTGAAGACGCGTCCGGTCTTGTTTTTTACTTTGGGATCGGTGGCGAGGGCTACGACGGCGCGGCCGATGTAGCGCGGCGATTCTGAGACCATGAAATCGTTGGGGGCGTCGTTCTGGTCTCCACTGTTCTTGTCTTTGTCGTTCTTCTTTTCAACATCCTTCCAGTTGGCCTCGGTGACTTTGAAATGCTCGAGCACGGCTTCGGAACGCAGGAAGCCGGGAGTCAGCGCGACAGAGACGATGTCTTTTCTTCGGAGTTCGCGGGCCATGGCGAAGGCCAGGCGTATGACGGAAATTTTGACGAGATCATAAAAGAGATTGCCGCGATAGTAGAAAGCGTCGCCGTCCGTGATTTCGAAAATGATTGCGGGGCTTCGACCTGGCTTGCTTCGACCTAACATTAACGGGGCGGCGTAGTGGGAAGTGATGATGTGGGAATGGATGGCCTGCTTGAGCATTTGCAGGCCGTTGTCCAGGTTGACCGTCCAGAAGGGCTTGCCCCATTCGGTGAGCGCATCGCCGCCCCAGACGTCGTTAACGAGGATGTCGAGGCCCTTGTGCCGGCGTTTTATTCGGGCGACGAGTTTCTTAACTTCGGCAGGAACTGTGTGATCCACTCGAAGGGCAATGCCTTGGCCGCCCGCGGCGGTGACCAGTTCGGCGGTTTCTTCGATGGTTTCGGGACGGCCGGGTGTGGCGGGATTTTTTCTTGAGCTTTTTCCCGCGCTTTTTCTTGAGCTGCGGCCGGTGCAGTAAACCGTGGCGCCGGCCTCGCCCAGTGCGATGGCGATGCCGCGTCCGGCGCCGCGAGTGGCTCCGGCTACGAGGGCGATCTTGCCTTGCAGGGGTTTATTCGGGAATTTCTTCATGACTTTTTTCGGTACATTCTTCGATACTTCGGCCATTCGAATTCACCGGCGCACATAATATCAAAATGAGCGATGGCAGTAGATATTCCCACATGTCGAAAGGCACGACAAACATGGGAGCCCCGGCCTGTGCCTAACCGACAGCCGGTGAGACCTTGAATGTGTTAATGATAGAGATCATGCCAGGTGCTGTGGGGAATACGGTTTCCGAATCTTTCTAAAGTGCGGCTAAGGAGGCCAGGTGGTGGCGAAGGTGATCGTGAACTCAACTTCTTCCATGCGTCGGCACGCCATGCTCTACGCCGCGGCGGCGGTGGGCGTCCTCGTAACGGTGGCTTTGGTGATGCTGAATGGATGCGGCGGCAGTTCGGCGACGCCAGCGGCACAGCAGCCCCCGCCATCCGGCAGCCCGAGCGTGGTGGTGGGAGCGACGGTCACGTGCACCAGCGATTTCTTTTCCGATAGCACGATCCCGGCGGTGTGCCACTCCGCGACTGTTACGAATTGCCCGAATGTTTCGGACTTGAGTCTTACTTATAGCTATGACACTCCGGCGTCGCCGAGGGGGACGATCGTGTTTTTGTCGGGAGCGGGCGGGACGGACGATACCGGGGATAAGGACCCCGCCGGATTTTATTTTGACAACGGGTATGAAGTGATTCAGATCGAGTGGGCCGATGAGTGGGAATATACGGGAGGAAATGACACGAACACTTCTCCGGCGAATGTGCGATTGGCGGCGTGCCGCGGGGCGACGCTGCTAAACTTTATTTTTAATACGAATAATTCGACGTTGTACAGCGGAGGCGGGAGGTGCGCGGAGGGGAGCAGCGCGGGATCGGGAGCCATCGCCTACGCGCTGACTTTTTATGGCGCAGGAAACTATCTGGACGCCGTGGAAATGAAATCGGGGCCGCCGATTGCGGACTTTGAGCAGGGGTGCGAGGAGCCTCCGCCGCCCGACGTGACGATTTGCGGGCAGAATAATGGGAACCAAGTAGGGTGCCGACTGGGTGGGACGCAGCCGTGGGTCTTGAGTCCGACTTATACGGGGGCGGCGAGTGGGGTGCGGAACTGGACTGGGGACAGCACTTGCGCGGTGCCGCGGACGACGACTTCGGCGGCATCGAATACGGCGTGGCTGCAGGAGAGCATTGTGAACGATGGGACGGGGAGCCCGACGTATAGTTATCCGAAGACGGCGATGACGGCATGGCTGTGCCAGAGTTTGTTCGAGGGCAACACGTGCGTGGGCGGGCAGGGAGGAACGCCGCAAAATTTCTGTCCGAATAATTCGACGTCGCAGGCGCAGATTTATTATGCGAAGCTGACTAGCGATTCGAATAGTCTGCCGCAGTCGAGCTACAACATTTATGCGGTCCAGAACTGCGACGGGCCGGAAGGCGTTGCCGGCACGGATCCGACGGTGGCGGCTATAACCGTAAACGGAATCCCAGAAAACGGGACCATCGCGATTGAAAACGATATGCTGGCGCAGTGTGTGAAGCATTAGGGGCGGGCAAGATCAACGTCAAAAGCAGGGTCAAAGGCGACGGACAGAGCCTGCCCTGAGCGCAGCCGAAGGGAGTGGCCGTTCCACACGGGCCAAGGGGGGAATCTAAGTTCTACCCTTAACTAATTCGTTATCAGGCTTTTATAGAGTGGGCATCCGTGATATAACCGCCCCTGAGCAATAAAGTGGTTGATCCGCCTGCCAGGAGCGTATTTTGATGGTATTGGCCTCGTTCGCAAACAGAGAAGGACCAAGCCACGAAAGAGGAGGGACTGTGTCCGAAGAAGCACGGACCGGAAAAAGGTTTCCGCTGGAGTTGCCCATCAAGCTGCACAGTGAGGCGACCAGCGGCGACGCGAAGGGGACGACAGGAAATCTGAGCGCGGCGGGAGTTTATATACGCGCCGACGCGTCGCTGGAGATTGGGTCGCCGGTGGAATTTGAAATCACCCTGCCACCGGACGTTACCGGAGGGCAGGAAAACGTAACGATTGCTTGCAAGGGACGCGTGGTGCGCACTGATCCCACGGGAGCCAGCGCGGACGGCAAAGGTGTGGCCTGCGTGATCGACTCATACGAGTTCGTAAGGAACTCTTAAATTTTGGAGCGCCAATAACATGCTCAAACTGATTCTGGCCGATAACCAGGCAATCTTCCGCGCCGGCATTGCAAAGGTGCTGGCGGTGGAAGACGAGATGCGCATCGTGGCGCAGGCTCAGACGCCGGAGCAGATGTTTATGGCTCTGGACAAATTTCGCGCCGCGGTGCTGGTGGTAGCGGCGGGATTTCACAACGACTTCGCCGCCATCGTGCAGGCCGCGAATAAGGCGAAGACCCGCGTGGTGGTGCTGGCCGATACGGGCGAAAGCGCGCAACGGCACATGGCGAATGGTGCGCATGGCGTGGTGTACCGCAATGTGACCAGCGCGGCCCTGGTGGACTGCGTGCGCAAGGTGGCGCGCGGGGAAACCTGGGTGCAGGACGTCGCGGTGCCGAGCGAGCTCACCGAAAACGATATGGTCGGACTGCGTGTACGCGATCGCCTGACGGCGAAAGAGTTGCGCATTGTGGCACTGATCGTGCAAGGCTACAAGAATAAGGAGATCGCCACGCAGCTGGGAACGACGGAGCAGGTGATCAAGAATTATCTGCGGAATGTGTATGACAAGATCGGCGTCTCCGACCGGCTGGAGCTGGCGCTGTTCACCATCCATCACCGGATTTTGAACGAAGCCGCCGCCGCAACCACGGCAGGGCCGGCACCACAGGCGCCTGCGGGAGTGATGCCGTAGCAACTTTGAGCACTTGGAATTGAGGCCGCCCGCGAGGGTGGCCTTTTGTATTTTATGTAATGTTCCGGGGCTGGTTTCATAAATGCTTTTCGGCTCAGGGAAGTGCGTCCCTCAGAGGCTAAAGCCCGCATCTGTTGTGGCGTTAGGCGGCACCTCTCAAAGTCGTGCCCCTCCCAACCTGTGGATGAAAACGGCTCCCGGGCGCATCGTTCCACTTGCGTGCGCATCTATTTCTCATGGAATTTCGAACGCTGGGTCGCTCTGGTTTGAAGGTGCCGGTGCTGAGTTTTGGCACGGGAACGTTTGGCGGGGGAAACGAGTTTTTTAAAGCGTGGGGCGCGAGCGATGTTGCCGAGGCGACGCGTCTTGTGGATATTTGCCTGGACGCGGGCGTCAATCTTTTCGATACCGCGGACATTTACTCCGACGGTCTTTCCGAAACAATTCTGGGGAAGGCGATTGCGGGGCGGCGCGACGATGTTTTGATCTCGACCAAGGCAACGTTCCGCATGGGGCCGGGGCCGAACGATCTAGGATCATCGCGGCATCATTTGATTCGGGCCTGCGAAGCCAGCTTGCGCCGGCTGGGCACCGATTACATCGACATCTATCATCTGCACGGGTTTGACGCGCTGACCCCGATCGAGGAAGTTCTGAGTACGCTCAATCAACTGGTGGTGAGTGGGAAAGTAAGATACATCGCGTGCTCGAATTTTTCCGGCTGGCATTTGATGAAGTCTTTGAGCATCGCTGACAAGTACGGATGGGCGCGGTATGCGGGCCATCAGGTTTATTACTCTCTGATTGGCAGAGAATACGAATGGGAACTCATGCCGCTGGCGTTGGATCAGGGCGTAGGGGAGATCGTGTGGAGTCCGCTGGGATGGGGTCGGCTCACGGGAAAGATCCGGCGCGGGCAGCCGTTGCCAGCGGAAAGCCGGTTGCACAAGACGGGGGGAATGGGGCCGCAGGTAGAGGATGAGTATTTGTATAAGGTGGTGGATGCGCTGGAGGCGGTTGCGAAGGAAACGGGGAAGAGCGTTCCGCAAGTTGCGCTGAACTGGTTGTTGCAGCGGCCCTCGGTTTCGACCGTGATTGTTGGGGCGCGAAACGAAGAACAGTTGCGGCAGAATTTGGCAGCGGAGGGATGGAATTTGTCCGTTGAGCAGATTGCGAAGTTAGACGCCGCGAGCGATGTGACACCGGTTTATCCTTACTGGCACCAGCGGCAGTTTTTGGAGAGGAATCCGGTGGCGGTGTAGCTCCCGGAAAAACCCGCCTAGCGGATCACCCCAACCCTTGTCATCCCGAGCGCAGCGAGGGACCTTGGTTCTTGTTGGCACGAGCAATCCGGATGGCGACGGCAGAAACCAAGGTCCCTCGCTGCGCTCGGGATGACAAGGGCATTTTCGTTTACGACTAGATCTTCTCCGCCACCGATTTCGCCTGCGTGAATAAATACAGATAATCCGGGCCGCCGGATTTGGAGTCGGTGCCGGACATGTTGAAGCCGCCGAAGGGGTGGGCGCCGACCATTGCTCCAGTGCATTTGCGGTTGATGTAAAGATTGCCGACGTGGAACTCGCGAGTGGCGCGGTCGATCTTGTCGCGCGATTTGGTGTAGATGGCGCCGGTGAGGCCGAACTCGGTGTCGTTGGCAATTTCGAGGGCGTGGTCGAAGCCGTGCGCTTTGATCACCACGAGCACGGGGCCGAAGATTTCTTCCTGTTCGAGTTTCGATTTGGCGGGAATATCGGCGATCACCGTGGGACGGATGAAGTAGCCTTCTCCGGCTTCGGTGGCGCGCTCGCCGCCGGTGAGGACGCGCCCGTCTTTCTTGCCTTGCTCGATGTATTCGAGAATCGTCTTCATCGAGCCTTCGTTGATCACGGCGCCCATGTTGGCGTTTTCGGCGGGATCGCCGACGGTGATTTTTTCCACGCGGGCTTTGAGTTGTTCGAGAAACTTGTCGTAGACGCGCTCATCGACGATGGCACGGGAGCAAGCCGAGCATTTCTGGCCCTGGAAGCCGAATGCAGCCTGCGCGATGCCTTCGACGGCGGAGTCGATATCGGCGTCGGCATCGACGATGATGGCGTCTTTGCCGCCCATCTCGAGGATGGTGCGCTTGATCCAGAGCTGGCCGGGAGCTTGTGTGGCGGCAGTCTGGTTGATGTGCAGTCCGACTTCGCGGGAGCCGGTGAACGCAACGTAGCGTGTTTTGGGATGCGCCACGACGGCATCGCCGAAGCTGGCGCCGGCGCCGGGGCAGAAGTTCACCACGCCTTCGGGCATGCCGGCTTCTTCCAGCAGCTCGATAAACTTTGCGGCGATGGTAGGCGAATCGCTGGAGGGCTTCAAGATCACCGTGTTGCCGCCGACGATGGAGGCTAGAGTCATGCCGGCCATGATGGCGCAGGGAAAATTCCACGGCGGAATCACCGCGCCTACGCCAAGCGGAATGTAGGTGAGGGAATCGCGCTCGCCAGGCATTTGCACCGGCGGTTCAGCCTTGGCAAAGCGCAGGGCTTCGCGGGCATAAAATTCGCAGAAGTCGATGGTCTCGGAGATATCGGCGTCGGCCTCGCCCCAGTTCTTGCTGACTTCGAAAACCAGCCAGGCCATGTAGTCCATTTTGCGGTTGCGGAGAAGATCGGCGGCGCGGAACAGGAGGCTGGCGCGCTCTTCGACGGGAGTGCGGCTCCAGGAGGTGAATGCTTTCAGCGCGGCGGTCATTGCTGGTTCCACATGCTCTTTGCCCGCCTTCTGATGAATGCCGACTACTTGCGACGGGCGCGAGGGGTTCAGGGACCTGATCTTGTCTGTCGTTTTGACGCGCTGGCCGCCGATGATGAGGTCGTACTCGCGCCCGAGTTGTCCGCGAACGCGCTCGATGGCGGCGCGCATCTTGCGGGCGTTTTCTTCGTGGCGGAAATCAAAGAAGGGCTCGTTGATAAATGGGCCTTGATGGGATTGCGATGATTGCGTGCGTGGCCGGACGGGGGCTTCGGCGATTGCCATGGGGGAATCCTTTCAAAACCAAGACGCTTGGACAGTAGAATGTGCCTGATTATTTTACACCTTGGGCGGAAGGGTGATTATGCGGGATGGCGAGTCCAGTTTTGGCTGTTACAAAGCTAGCACGGGCTGTCTAAGCAGCTCTATGATTCGTGGGCCTTGTCTAACCTTTCGCGCAGGTTCTTCGCCCAGGCGCGAAATGCGGCGTCGATGTCTCCCCATTTTCCGTAGGCCTTTAGCCCGCTGAAATATCTACGGCCGCTCTTGCTGGTCATGAACGCCACCATGACGTCGCCGGACGTCGAATCGACGACTTCCCCTTCGATCGCAACCTTTCCAACGCTGAGTCTGGGGATTAACAAGCTGGCTCCCGGGGCTACGGCATGGGTCGCAGCGACTTCAGCGCCCTTCAAGCCTGCATTCTCCTTGCCGCCGTTAGGCTCCACGTTGGTGATTGCTACTCGCAAAACCAGAACGCCCGGCCCCGGTTCGGTCACGATCTGGTAGTGTCCTGACCCGAGTTCGGAGTTGATCGCCTTCGTGAAGTATTGGGCCAACTGAGCCAATTGCTCGGGGTCAATCCCGCGCGTCTGAGCTTCGGGAAGCAGATAAATAATCACCGGGTCCAGGATAAACTTGCTGGAATTCTTCAGGGCGTCTTCAGTCTTCCAATAGGTGAGCAGATCGGCATTCTTGGGATCGGGCTGGAGCTTGGAGTAAAGGTCGCCTAAGAAGCCGGACTCATGGCTCGATTGTTCCTCTTGCTGTTTCGACGGGTCCTGCGCCTGCGCAGTGAGGCCGATCAAGAGCAGCGAGGCTACCAGCAGGCTCACAGAGAGGAAATGCGGAAGTAACGTTCCACGAGCGACCCTGCAGTCTCGCGATTGAGCCGTCTGGGATGTCCCGGGAAGCGGGTTGGCAGCGCAGAGCATGGTCAGACTGAGTTTCATCCGGTTGTTTGCTTTCATGGGTGGCCCTTTCGGTTCATTTTTCCCTTGGGTGCGATGATCTGCTGAAACGCTGATGCCTGGAGGAAGACTATCGGTGCGGCGATGCGGCGGTAACTGCTAGAAGTGACAGTACGTGGCCTGATAGACTCGAACGTTTTCACAGAGTCGGCAGCGCGGTACAGGAGAGGTAGATTTCATGGACATCAAGATTGTTGGCGTGATCGGCGCGGGCACCATGGGCAACGGCATCGCGCATGTCTTTGCGCGCAGCGGTTATTCCGTAGTCCTGTGCGACGTGGAGCAGCGGTTTCTGGAGCGCGGGCTGGCTACCATCACGAAGAATCTGGAACGCGAGGTCGCAAAGGGCAAGATCACCGCCGAGGATAAGGCGTCCGCGTTGAAGAAGATTGAGCCGGTCACCGAACGCGCCAAGCTGGCCGACTGCGATTTTATCGTCGAAGCGGCTACCGAGAAGTTCGAGATCAAGACGGAGATTTTTCGCGATCTTGACCGGCTGGCGCGGCCGGAGATGATTCTGGCTTCGAACACTTCGTCGATCTCGATCACCAAGCTGGGAGCGCTTACCAAGCGTCCCGACAAAGTCATTGGGATGCACTTCTTTAATCCCGTGCCGGTGATGAGGTTGGTGGAGGTGATTCGCGGGCTGGCTACGTCGCAGGAAACTTTTGCGGCGGTGCGCGAGCTGGCGGTGAAGCTCGACAAGACGCCGGTTGAGGTGAACGACGCGCCGGGATTCGTCTCCAACCGTGTGCTCATGCCGCTGCTGAACGAAGCGATGTTTGCCGTGATGGAGGGCGTGGCCACGGCCGAGGCGGTGGATGAAGTGTTCAAGCTGGGCATGGCGCATCCCATGGGGCCACTGACTTTGGCGGACTTCATCGGGCTCGACGTTTGCCTCGACATCATGCGCGTGCTGCAGGATGGATTGGGCGATCCCAAGTACCGGCCCTGTCCGCTGCTGATCAAGATGGTGGATGCGGGCTGGCTGGGGAGGAAGAGTGGACGGGGGTTTTATAAGTATTGATGATTGTTGATCTCGGTCAAGTGCGTCCGCAATTGGCAATTAGCAAGTGGCAATTAGCAGTTAGCAGTTAGCAGTTAGCAATCAACAATCATCAATGACGACTGATCCAGTTTCGCCGCGAGCCCGGAGCGATGTGCCGTTCTATCTTCTGGCCGCGCTCGCGGGCATGGGCACGGGGTGGGTCGACGTCACCGTCAATGACCTGCTATTCACGGCGCTGCTGGTGCTGATGGCATGCATGCTGCTGGGGCTGTTGCGGCCGCGCTGGCCCTGGCGTTGGGTAGTGGTCGTGGGGATTTTCATTCCCCTGACCGAACTGGCAGCCTACTTGATCATGACCGTGAAGCCCACGCGAGGCCAGGTGTATGGATCGTTCCTCACCGCGCTGCCCGGGACTGCTGGGGCATACGGTGGCGCGGTCATGCGCCGGGTGATCGATAATTTGCGGCAGGGGAAGTGATAATCGGCTTCTGGCTCCCGGCTTCCGGGGCTGAAGTTACGGCGACCTCGAAACCGGAAGCCGGACTCCGGAAGCCCGAAGCCGTCCTGCAAAGGTATCGGCTAACCACAAAGTTACTCCCGGTTCCACAGGATGGTCGCGTATGCTGCGAATATGGGTGTAACTGTTTCCATGCTGGCCAGCGGGAGCCGGGGGAATTGTGCGTTCGTGGCCAGCACGCGCACCCGCATTCTGGTGGATGCCGGCATCTCCTGCCGCGAGACCTGCAAGCGCATGAAGTCGCTGGGCGAAGATCCGCAGTCACTCTCGGCCATTCTCATCACGCATGAACACTCCGACCACGTTTACGGCTTAGCAACTCTGGCCAAGAAACTTCGCATCCCGGTCTTCATGACGGAGGCGACGCACGCGGCATGGGCGAGAGCGCTGCGCAATGAAAACGGGGAGCGGCCGCAACTGGAAAAACTGGAGAAGTTCGAGTCGGGACATCGCTTCCACATTGGCGATATCGAGGTGAAGCCCTTCACCATCCCGCACGACGCCGCCGATCCCGTGGGTTTTACCTTCCGCGTCGAAGGCACCAAGGTAAGTGTGGCCACCGATCTGGGTTACCTTCCGGTCAACGTCCGCGACCATCTGCGCGGCTCCGATGTGCTGATCATGGAGTCGAATCACGATGTGGAGATGCTGCGCGGGGGGCCTTATCCGTGGATGGTAAAGCAGCGGGTCGCCAGCAATGTAGGGCACCTCTCGAACGAGAAACTCGCGGATTTCTTCACTGGCGACTATGATAATAGTGCAGCGTTTGTCGTGCTGGCGCATCTCTCTGAGCAGAACAATCATCCGGAAATAGCGCGCAGAGAGGCTGAAAGAGCGTTGGCACTGCGCGGTGGCTTGTTTCACAACCGCGTGCTGGTGGCGGTGCAGTCCGAGGTGTTGCCGCCCATTCAGCTTTAGTAACTTATGAGTCAGCAGTGCATCGATCCAATTGTGGGCAAGATACTGGCGGGCTGGCGCTACGACATTTCCGGCCTGGCGCCAGAGATGTGTGGCGACTACGAAAGCCATTTTGCGGGTTGCGAGCGGTGCCGCAGCCGCCAGCGCATGCACCGCATCATTGACGTAGGCCTGATTGTGCTGGCTTCCGTTTCAGGTGGCGTGTTTCTGCTGGCCTTTGGAGTGATTCGCCACTTTGGTCCGCGGCACGCTTTCTGGCTGGAGATTGCGGCGCTGGCGGGTTTTGCCTTGTCGGCCCTGATCTGGCTGGTCGTGGCGGTGGCGACACCCGCTCCCGTCACCGTACTTGATGCGGCCAAGGAAGGCGCGCGCCGCGTGCATGACCGCCTGCCTGCCGAGATCCGTGAACGCCTGCCGGAAGAAATCCGAGTGAAGATTACGGGGACGTAGCTGTGATCCGACCTCTCTTTAAAATCGCAACCGCTCAAATCGTAACCGTGGCGCTGCTGGGCGCGATCATAACAACCAGTGCGGGAGTGGTGTGCGTATTGTCTGCCGCCTCCCCGCGTTCCTCCTCTACTGCTTCACGCCATGCTGGATGTCATCCCGCGCCAGTCCCATCCAAATCGCATCCCGCAGACTTGCAGTGCTGCATGAACCGTCATCCGTCGGTGCTGCCGACTGGTATTTTTTCGCCGCGCCGCGCGCTGCATCCGCTGGGGGCCGGCGCCATGCCCATCCATGGCATTTTAGTTGCGCGCAACAGCATCGCATTTCCGGCCGCGTTTGCGCCTTCTGGCGGGCCGCCCGGCATCACGACTCTCAGAATCTAGCCCACATTCCAACCTGAATTTATTCGCCGGAATGCGTTTTGCCTGGCGCAGGCGGCGGCCGCACTTTTTTCTTGCGATGGAATTTCCGTGGGAGGCTCCGTGACCCGAGGTGTCTTGTGTTCAATCGCCTTATCTTCAGTGTTCCTCGGTTCAGCGATCGTTGCACCGCTGTCGTGCCGCGCGTGGGCGCAGGATGCTTCCATGAGCGGAATGCACATGCAATTACAAATGCAAATGGAAGAGCGGGAAGCTACGCAACTTCCCTCACCGCACGCCGGATCGGGAACGGCCTGGGAGCCTGCGTCTGTGCCGGAGCAAGAGTGGATGCTGATGCCCACTTCTCGCAAAGGAGGCGAGAAATGGGGCACCCAGTGGGAGCTGATGGCGCACGGCGTGATCTTTACCGACTACAACCAGCAAGGCGGGCCGCGGGGTGAGGGCAAGGCGGAGTCGGTAAATTGGGGAATGCTGATGGAGCAGCACAAGCTATGGGGCGGAACGATTCTGTTTCGTCAGATGTTCTCGGCGGAATCGCTGACCTCGCCGCATCCCGGCTTTCCCGAGCTGTTTCAGACGGGCGAGACTTATCACGGCGAGCCGCTGGTCGATCACCAGCATCCTCACAATGTGTTCTCCGAGATTTCTTTGCTTTATGCGCTGCCGCTATCCGAAAAGGTTGCGTGGGAATTGTACGGCGGACCGGCGGCCGAACCTGCGCTGGGCCCGGTCGCGTATCTGCATCGAACCTCAGCCGCGGAGCTGCCGCTAGCGCCACTCAGCCATCATTTGCAGGATTCCACGCACACCAGCTTTGGAGTGGTCACGACGGGATTTACGATCGACCGCGTCAAGCTGGAAGGCTCGGTCTTTAACGGACACGAACCAAACGAAGAACGTTGGAGTATCCAGCCTGCCGTACTGGATTCCTGGTCTGTGCGCGGCAGCGTTGCCCCCGGGCGAGACTGGGCGGCGCAATACAGTATCGGGCACCTCGACCACCCTGAGGCGCTGGAACCCTGGAACCAGTGGCGGCAGACGGCTTCGGTGGAATATAACCATCCGCTGGTATCGGGCAATTGGGCGACTTCCCTGGTCTGGGGACGGGTGCACAAGATTGCGACAGGCGCCAATCTCAACGGCTACCTGCTCGAATCCACGCTGCGTTTTCTATGGCGCGATTATGCGTTTACACGGCTGGAACTGGTGGACAAGGACGAATTGTTTCCGCAGGCGATGGTGCATCCGGCTTACCGCATCGGCGCTTACACTTTCGGAGGCGTGCGCGATCTGGTGCAAACTCGTGCCTGGCAACTGGGGCTGGGCGCGGACGTAACGGTTTACTCGAAGCCTGCCGCGCTGGATGCAGCGTATGGGAACGTTCCAGTGTCTTTCCAGATATTTCTCCGGATGCGCCCCGGGTTGCACGCCAACGAACATCATCACGATCGCTAGCCTGCGGGGAACGATATTGGCTAGGCGGATTACTGTCTGAAAGATTCCTGATCACTTCCTGCGAACTGCGCGAGAATGTACGTAATGAGGGGGACTGTAAGAACACTGCGGGCGGTGCAGGGGGCCATGCTGGGCAGCATTTTGCTCTATGCTGTCGTGGGCGAAGTTCTGGGTCACGGTGTGCGAGCCGTCGCTCCCACCCTGAGCTATGTTTTTTCCACCGCGGGCGTAGCCATTGTGGGCGTGATTTTCGTGGTGAGGCGCACTCTGGTGCTGCGTTCTGCGGAAAGCCTGGCGGTTCACCCCGACGACTCCGTGATTCTGGGCCACTGGAAGAGCGCCTACATAACGACCTACGCGTTGTGCGACGCCCTGGCGTTGATTGGCTTGATCCTGCGCTTCACGGGCGTCAATTTTCAGCAAAGCCTGTCGTTTTACATCGGCGGCTTCGTGCTGCTTTTATTCTTCGGACCGCGGGAACCGGTTGCGGTTTGAAACGGCCTTTCTTGAAGCGATATCATGTCCTTGTCGTAATCCCGAGGTAATCCTTTGTCGATTAATGGGCCCGAAGAATTGGAGGGGATGCGTGCGGCTGGAGCCATTGTCTGCCTGATGCTGAGGGCGATGAAGAGCGCGGTGCGTCCGGGAATTACGACGGCCGAGTTGGATGAAGTGGGCGGCGGTGTGATGCGGCAGCATGGCGCGCGATCCGCTCCGGCGCTGGTTTACAAATTTCCTGGCGTGAACTGCATCAGCGTTAACGAGGAGGCAGTACACGGCATTCCGGGCAAACGCGCGTTGCAGCCGGGGGATTTGGTGAAACTCGATGTCACCATCGAGAAAGATGGATTCATGGCGGATGCTGCCGTGACCGTTCCCGTCGGCGAAGTGACGGAAGAGCGGCAGCGCTTGATTGCATGCGCGGAACGAGCCTTCGCAAAGGCCATGCTGGTGGCGCGAGCGGGCTTTCGGGTTTTGGAGATTGGACGAGCCGTGGAGCGCGAGGTGCGGCGCAGCGGTTTTTCCGTGATCCGCGATCTGGGCGGCCACGGCATCGGACGCACCATCCATGAAGAGCCGCGCGTACCAAACTATGCCGACCCGGAGGCCAATCAAATCCTCACTGAAGGCCTGGTGATTACGGTGGAACCTATTATTGCGGCGGGATCGGGCCGGGCGTTTGTTGCGCAGGATCGATGGACGGTCATCACGGCGGATCGCAGGCCGTCGGCCCATTACGAGCACACGCTCGTGATCACGAAGGGTGCGCCGATGCTGCTGACGGCGGCGTAATGCCGCCGGGATTGACGGCGGTGGCCCATCTCTACGCCTTGATGTGGCAGCTGGCCATGCCACGCTTTTCCAGATACTGCTGGTGATAGTCCTCGGCCGGGAAGAATGTCACCGCCGGGACGATCTGGGTCACGATCGGCTTGAAATAGCGGCGGCCTTTCTCTAGCGATTCCTTCGAGGCTTGCGCCGCGGTCTGCTGCTCCGGGGTGTGGAAGAAGATGGCAGAGCGGTACTGCGTGCCCCAGTCCGGGCCCTGGCGGTTGAGCTGCGTGGGGTCGTGATTCTCCCAGAAGACTTTCAGCAGATCTTCATAGCGGACCTTGGCCGGATCGAATTCCACTTCTACCGCTTCTGCGTGGCCGGTGCGGTCGGTGCAAACTTCTTTATAGGTTGGATTCTCGGTATTGCCGCCGATGTAGCCGACGCGCGTGGCGAGCACGCCCGGCATCTGCCGGAAGGTCGCTTCTACTCCCCAGAAACATCCTGCTGCAAATGTGGCTTTTTGCATCTTAGAAATCGCTCCTCGTAGCGCCGCCGTCCTTCGACTTCGCTCAGGGCAGGCCCGGCGGCTTTGCGGCGGGCACTTTCGTCCGCTCACTGACGCATTCTATTAGATGACGAACTCGCCAGAAAGTCACGCAGATGGAAATTGTAGTGGCTCGACCGGGCAATTGACGCTGCCGAGCGATTCATTATAAAGTGCCTCCAACGTTGTCGATCGAGTTTTCCCAGGAGAAGTCTGTGGTTCTGAGGTCCAGCCGCGCCAGAGGTGTGCAGAGGTTTGCCCTTTGGCTGCTTGTGGCGCTCTCCACGGCGCAAGCCGCGCTGGCGGTGCCGAATTTCAGTCCGCAGCGGCGCGTCGGCTACACGACCGGCGACCAATGGGAACCCGCGCTGGCCGCGGACGGCCATGGACACCTCTATATTCTATTTCCCCAGTATGGCGCGGTAAGCGAATGCCCGGCCTGTACCATGCCGACGATCTCTCTGCTGGTCAGCAATGACAATGGATTGTCGTGGGAAGCACCGCGTCCGCTGGTAGCTTCTTCAACCGGCCAGTTTGATCCGCAGATCGTGGTCGATCCCGTCGATCGCCAGACTGTTTATGCCTCCTGGCTGCAGAACAACAAGCGCGATGTGATGGTGGCGCGGTCGCAGGATTTCGGCCGCAACTGGTATTTGTCCGTGGCGGAACGCTCGCCCGAGGACGCCGACAAGCCGGTGCTCACGGTGCACGGCGCCGATGTCTATGTGGGATTCAATCACGAGCAGAATCTCCTGGTGGCCGCGTCGCACGATTACGCGCAGACGTTCGCTTCGGTGGCAGTGAATCCCGGCGCGGGGCCCGGCTGGTCGCTGGCGGGCGGTGCTACGGCCGATCCGGCGGGAGACGTCTATTTTTCCTGGACAGCCTATGGGCGGCGGGAATCGAGCACTCGCCCGGTTAGCATCTACGTAAGCCGGTCGGCGGACGCCGGACGCAATTGGAACACAGTGCTGCTGGACGTTTCCGGCGCGCCGCCGGATTGTTCGGTCGAGGGTTGCGAGGCCGGCTATCTTGGGGCGCAGGTTACGTTGACCTCCGATGCGGCCGGAACGCTTTATGCAATGTGGAACGCCGGGGCGACGAACGCCGGGCGCGAACGCATGTACTTTTCATCGTCAACCACCGGCGGAGCGAGTTGGTCTGCCAAAGCGGATGTTTCCTCCGCCGACGAGCAGGCGGAACACTGTTTTCCCGCGATTACGGCGGGAGTGGCCGGCGACGTGCGCATTGCCTGGATGGATACGCGCAACCATGCTCTGCCAGATCAGCCCCGGTGGAATGTTTTCCAGCGCAGTTCGAGTAATGGCGGCGCCACGTGGTCGCCCGAGACTCAACTCTCCGGCCCGGCGCGCGGGTATGACTACATTCTGCCTGAAGGTTTCCGCTTTCCGTTCGGTGACTACTTCTCCATGGCCATCGATAACCTCGGGACCACTCACGTGGTGTGGGGCGAAGGACGCAATTACAAATCTCCGGGCTCGATCTGGTACACGCACGGGCGTTAGTTGTGCACGCGTCCCCAGTGTATCCATGCAGGTATGTCCCTAGTGGGTGTCCGACCCTGGGCCCGCCACCGCACATGGGCCATGATGATCTGGATACCCCTACCCTTCCCGCCCGTTTGCAATCTGAGGGTTAGCGGGATTTTGCGATTTGATCTCCGGGCTGCAATCACTTAGGGGCAAAATCTTAAGCCCCTGTGAGTTAGTGGACCGGAATCTCCGCTCCTGCCGTTTCTATTGAAATCGCCCTGGCCACATTGCGAAATTCGTCATCCACACTGCGCCCGCGAGAATGATCGGCGATCGGGGCTGTGGACGGCAAGGTCAGATGTCACATCAGAGAAAAACCCTCCCAGCTTCGCGGATGCCGCGCGGTTGAGGATCAAAAATCCCCGCCCAAGCGGAGCCCATTCGGCTTCGGTCAGGGCAGGCTTTGGACGGGGCGCCCGGCCGGTAGAGGATAGTGCCTCGACGACCCTATCCTCGATACGATCAGAACTCGTAGTGTAGAGCGAGCGTGAGGTTGTCGGCATGGAAAGTTCGGGGCGACGTGGGCCCGACAGGGCCGTCTTCACCGTACCCGTAATAGTTCCAGCTCCCCTTCCATGTCCATCGCGGATGAATCGTCCAGGCGACGTTGATAAAAGGAGATTGGTACTGGGACTGGAGCGAGCCGGGAACTTCGCGAGGATTTAGAAACTCGGTGGTGCCGTTGACGGCGCTGATTTGGTAACCGACGTTGGCGCGCAGGGTTTTCACTGGGGCAAACATGAAACCGAATGATCCGTATTCGGTGGGAGCGTCATAGTAGCCGGTGCCGAGATTGGTGTTGGTGCCGCAGTCCGCGGGAGCGGCGCCCGCACCGGGCCCCGCTGGAGCGGGAGTTGCGGCGTAGCACAAAGTGGTTCGCGAGAAGAAGTCACTGTAGCCATAGTTAAGATCCAATCCATAGCGCGGGCTCGGCATGAGGGCCGCTCCAAAAGATAAACTGCGGATGTGATCCAGGTGATTGACCAGAGTGATGTTGTCTCTTCGTTCGAGATCGTTGAAGGTTCCGGTGATCGTAGCCCACTCCCTTGGTTTGTAGCGCGACTGGATGTGGTAGTGATAAAGCTGCCGCGGGCTGATCTGGGTATAGGCTTTGTCGTCATACGAAGCTTCGATTTTCGCGTTGATCCTCCATTGCCGGGTGGGTTGTAAAGCGAAGCCCAGTATTCCCGCATTCTCATAGATGGGGACCGTAGAGGAGATTCCGTTCGCGTACACATCCGTGGACAGGGGCATGACCCAGCTTATATCGCGTTCCTGATAGCGATAGCCGAGCGAGATGCTAGCCTTCTCGAAAGGCTCCCAGGTCGCAGTCAGCGTGTTGGTTTTTGTCTTCATGCCCATGAAAGTAGGAGCGAAGGTGGGCGATGGCGGTTGAGCCGGACCGGGCGGCAGCAGCGCGGAAGTACCGAGGAAATCGACTTCGTTTAGATTGGTGAGGGCGGGCTCGCGGAAATCCAGAAAGTCGAACTGGTCGGCCAGACTGAATCTCTCCGAAATCTGCCAGATGATGCCGAAGTCCGCCGACACGTCGACTCGCTTTCCGTTCGCAAAGCCAGTCGTGTTAAAGACACGCTTCCCCATGTTGTCGAGGCCATTGAAATATTCGTTGTAGTCGGGAAGGTTCATCGTGCCGCCCGTGTAGCGCAAATCGCCATTCATCTGAATGTTCTTGATGCTCGAACTCTGGAAGCGGAATTCCTCGGTTGGCATAAGCGTGCGAGTTGGCGCAAACCGGGAATATTGAAGGTACTCACTGCACGTGGGGTTGGCGGTGGGTGGCGTGGTCGAACTGGTGACGATGGGCGGATTTCCGTCACCGCAAGTCGGCGGCACTTGATTGTCAAAGCCCAGAGTGACCGGCATTCCATTGGCGAGTTGAAGATCCAATCCGGCTAGTCCCCAGTTAGTGTCACCCTTGTAATGGGTCACATGCTCTTCATAGGTAAGCGTGGTCTTCGGAACCGGCTTCCAGTCCACTGCACCCATCCAGGTGTCGGTGCTGTTCCTCCAATTCTGCAGGTAGAGAGCCTCGGCTCCGTTATGTTGGGAGCTATAGCTCGGTCCCTCATCGGTGTTGTGCGAATATTCTGTACGGAAACTGAGCTTGGAGACGGGGAATAACGTCAGGCCTACATCCGTCATCCGGCGTACCGTGTTGAACGAGTGTGGTGAACTTGTAACTTGCGGAAACGTGTAGCCGTTCGAGGTAACGCCAGCAGGGACCAGCGGGTTATCCAGCAGATTGTAATCGAAATACTGGCGGTCGCGGCGGAAGAGCCCTTGGAATCTGTAAACTTTGCCTTTGGACATGCGCAACGTAGTGACATCGTAGGGGTCGCCGCCATAGCCGCTGCTGCTCTCCATCAAGTCATCGAAGATGGGATGGTACGCGTTGGCCACAGAGTGCATGTCAAGGGTCTGGCCCAGAAGGCGTGGGCCGCTCTGCAGATTGACCAAAGTGTCATACATCTCGCCGCTGCCCGAGGTATTCACGACGCGGGCACCCAGATCGATGGATTGGTGGATCGTGTAGCCACCCTTGATCGTTTCCTTCGGCTGCGGCTGGGGATCTTGCGCCGGGGCGCTGGCGGACCATAGAAGCGGAGCCAGTGCCAGCCCCATGCGACACACAAGGAGAGCGGGCCGAAGCAGTCTGGCAGCTGCGCGATGAGGACGAAAATGCGTCATAGTTTACCTCTTCACCCAAGAAACTCCGTCACCTGAAAAAGTTGTAGGTCGCATTGGAGCCGTGAATCTGGCTGTGGCAGTTGGTACAGGGCGTGTACTGTGTGGCCTGGTTGTGCACCGGCCCCCCCGTCTCCGACGCGGCGTTGGGAAACGCTTTCAAGTTGGTCGCCGAGTGGCACCCCAGGCACAGCGTGTTCAGATTGCTGACGTTCAGCAGGCGCGGGTTGGGCGATCCGTGCGGAGAGTGGCACGCGATGCAGCCCTCGGCTTTGACCACCGGGTGCTCAAAGACGAACGGACCCGCGGTCTCGGCATGGCACTTGGTGCAGATCGCGTTTTGATCGGCAGTCGTCTTCAACTGCTTGCCTTTGAAGGTGCCATGCGGATCGTGACAATCGCTGCAGGTCAGCAGCCCTTCATCGACTTTGTGATGGAACGGTTGCGCGAACGCCGGTTTCACGTCGGTATGGCAGGAGTAACAAAGCTGAGGTTGCGAGACTTTGAGTAGATTGGCTTCGCTCTTAAAGGCATGCGCGCCGTGACAGTCGGTGCAGCTTACCTTGGCGTGGCCATGCGCGGAACGCTCAAAGTTGGGATGTGCTCCGGCGTGGCAGGTCAAACAACGCGCGTCAACTTCCTTCGCGGAAGCCTTTTCAAAGATGAAGATTTTGGTTTTGTCACCGCCGCCTGCCACATGATCTGCGCCTGGCCCGTGGCAGCCTTCGCACCCTTGATGGGAGGGGCCGCCTTTCGTATCGAGCGTTGTCTTCCAGTGCGGTGTCTTCGCCCAATCGTTGTAGCGATCTTCGTGACATGTCTTGCATGTGTCCGAACCTACGTATTTGGAATCTTCAGACGGCGAAGCAGCGGTCTTTGCCGTGCTGCTGGACGCGCCACTGGATTGGTTCTTTCCTCCAGCCGGCTGCTGAGCTTGACTAATAAGTGAGGTCGAGCAGAACAGACACAAGAAGGAGAGCAGAACGAAAAGTAGAACTCTGGGTTTCATCCACATGAAATGCTTCCCTCCGGACAACTATCGAAATTAGTCGACGGTTGGGCCGCGGTCAGTGATGAGTGTCACCCAGGATTGTGCTTTTTGAGACTCGCGTCCCGAAACGGCACTGCGCCGCTGCTGGTTCATGCGGTAGAGATGATGGGCGGGGAGTAGAATTAGCGTTTGGGCCGGGCCGCCCGCCATGACAGAGACGGGGACGAGCCCTCTACTCGACGATCAGTCCACCGATGAGATCGGCGATGCGCGTAATATCTCGATCCTGACACCAACTCCGCAGGTCGTCCACGATTTTCTCGGTGGCGCAGGGATCCCAATAGCTGGCGGTGCCGATCTGCACGGCGGTTGCGCCCGCAAGCATGAATTCCGCCACATCGGCTGCGGTTGAAATGCCTCCCATGCCGATCACGGGAATGCTTACGGCGTGCGCGGCGTCGTAGACCATGCGCAGAGCGATCGGCTTGATGGCAGGGCCGGAGAGTCCTGCGGTTACGTTGGCGATGCGCGGCTTGCGCGTGTCGGCGTCGATGGCCATGGCCACGAAAGTGTTGACCAGCGAGAGCGCGTCAGCGCCAGCTTCCTGCGCGATGTGGGCCATCTGCGCGATGCTGGTGACGTTGGGCGAAAGCTTGACGATCAGCGGGCGGCGCGCAGCGCGCTTCGCCGTAGTCACCACCTCGTCGAGGGAGCGAGGATCGCTGCCGAACTGCAGTCCGCCGTGGGCGGTGTTGGGGCAGGAAACATTCAGTTCATAGGCGGCGATGCCTTCGCCGTCGTTGAGAATCTCGATGGTGCGTTCGTAATCCTCGCGGGTGTAGCCGAAGACGTTGGCGAATACGACGATGTTCTTCAACAGCCGCAGTTTGGGCAGCTTCTCTTCCAGAAACGCCGCCGCTCCGATGTTTTGCAGACCGATGGCATTGAGCATGCCGGCAGCGGTTTCCCACAGGCGTGGCGGCGGGTTGCCGATCATTGGTTCGCGCGAAAGGCCTTTGACGACGAAGCCTCCGAGCTTGTCGAGGTGGACCACATCCTCGAACTCGACGCCGTAACCAAACGTTCCGCTGGCCGCAATGATCGGATTCTTGAGCGGAATTCCAGCGAAGCTTACGCTTAGATCGGGAGAGTTGCCCCCCGTGTCAGGAGAAGGGATCATTGAGGCGGCCTCGCACTCGTGTCCGCCTTATTCGAGCGCACCTCAGCGGCTGAAGCCGCCTTTGAGTTGGGTTGGGTTACGGCACGACTGAAGTCGTGCCCTTCCCGATCCGATCCCGAGGCATTTTCGGAGTAGCGTGTGGAGGCGAGCGCCTCGGTGAGCACGCGACCCACGGCGTGGGTGGGGGCGTTGATACCGAGCAGCGATGCCAACGTAGCCACCATGTCAACCGGCTCGGCGTGCGTGCGGTAGATGCCCGGACGAAATGGCAGTCCGTAAAAAGCCAGCGGCACGTGGGTGTCGTAGGTGTACGGCGATGCGTGGTCCGTGCCGGTGGCCGAGCCGACGGTGTAGATTTCCGGCACTCCCATTACATACCAGCCGCCTTCGGGAGTGTAGCTATTCAAGAACTTTTTGCCGAGAGCGGCCGCTGGAACTTCTCCTTCCGCAAGTTGCGACTTGGTAAAGTACTCGCGCAGCAGTCCGGCTTGCTTCATTGCTTCGCCCACGGCAGTCTCGGCGTCGTGTTCTTTTAGGTGAGCGGAGGCGAAAGCGTCCTGATCGAGCCAGGCATCGGGATAGTCGAGCTTTATGTAGGAGGCGGCATGGCCCGGCGAAAACTTTGCCGTCAGCGCGCCGTTGATCTGTGCTTCCAGTTTGCCCGCACCTAGATTGGCGGCGGGGATGCGCAATTTCCTGGCGGCATCGGGCAAAGCGGAAACTCCGTGGTCGGCTGAAAGCGCAATCCACACATTCGCGAGGCCGATCTGGTGACCGAGGAAGTTGAAGAAGTCGGCAAGTTCGCGGTCGAGCGCGAGCGCCATGGCGGCCATCTCGGGTGAATCGGGACCGACCTGATGGCCGAGAATGTCGTTTGGAGAAAGGCTGATGGCGAGCAGGTCCGTAGCGTATCCGGCGCCGAGATTCTCGTAAACCACCAATTGCTTGGCGAATTCGAGTTCGTACTCGTTGGCGAAGGGGGTGGAGCCGATCACTTCGTAGAAGCCAGCATCGGATCCGTCTTTACTCTTGCGATGCGCGGTCGAGCGCAAAACGTCGCCGTTAGTATTCTTCCAATCCCGGTCCCAATATTTCGCGGCGCGATTTCCGGAGTTGAAATCCTGTGCCCACTTCGGCAAGTCGCTGCGATAGTAAGTGGATGTGATCCACGCGCCGCTCTTCGGTTCGATCCAATAGGCTGCGTCTGCCGCAAATCCCCCGGGAAGCACAGCTGCCCGGTCTTTCAAGGAAACTCCAAACACTCGGGCTTGCCCCTGGGTAGCGAGTTTCAGTTCGTCACCTAAAGTATCAGCCAGCAGGTTATGCGGCGACGCGCCCGCCTTATTACTGGCAGCGTCTCCGGTAAGACCGACGAGCTTGGTATCGTCGTCCTCCACCGAAGTGACCATGCGTTTCTTTTGAGGGTCCCACCACTCGTTCGCGGCGATACCGTGACCGTTGCTGTAGGCGCCGGTGAAGAGCGTGGCATGACCTGGAGCAGTGCGCGTGTTGGCGTAGTCGTAGTTGCAGTCGCTGAAGTTGGCGCCATGGTCGAGGAGCAGGCGGAATCCGCCTTCGCCGAACTGGTCGCGATAACGCTCCAAATAGTCGCCGCGAAACTGGTCGATGACAATCACGACTACGAGCTTGGGATGGGCGTTGTAAGCGGAGGCGAAGCTGGCTGGGATGCAGCCCAGCAAGAATGCAAATATCGCGGCACATCGCGCCGCCTGAAGAAGACAACGGCGCGCAGATGAAGAACTGGGGGATGATCTCATCGCGAAGCTAGTTTACACAGTGGAACGATCTACGCCAAAGGCTTCAATGGATCGGTGGGAGCCCGATTTTGGCCAGAAGGTCGCGAAACCTCTGGTTCGGATGCAGGTGCTGAAACTCTTGGTTGGTGGTGAGCGTGGTGAGTTGAAGGTCGTGCCGCTGGTAGGCGACCTCGAGATACTTCATGGCGTCGTTATCCTGCCCCAGGGCGGCGTAGGCAGCTGCCAATTCAAAGGCTGACCCGCCGCGGTTGAACAATTCCTGCGCGGTCGTCAGCCGCTCCTCAAACAGTCCCCTCCGGCCGCCGCTTTCATAGGCTGCTTTCTCCACGTTGACGTTTTTCTCTGCATTTGCATCGTGGCGCAGACGCGCGACGGTCCCGATTTCCGCGAAATATCCGGCATAATTTCCTTCGGGAAAATAAATGTTCTCAGCCAGATATCGGTGCGGAGGCACAAAGTCGGGCTGGGAGACTACGACTTGCGTAAGCAGCGTTCTGGCCTCTTCTATTTTGCCTGCTTCCGCGAGAATCAGTCCCTTGTCGGCGAGGATGGGCGTTGAGGAAGGATCTAGTTGCCGGGCGCGTTCGATTTCCGCCAAAGCCTCTTGGTCGCGCCCGATCTGGATGAGGAAGGTCGCATACCAGTGGTGGGTGCGAGCCAGAGCGGGATCCAGTTCGATGGCACGCTTGAACTCCCGGTCAGCCGTGGTCGCGTCAAAGAATCGCGTTTCCTTCGAAGACTTATTGATCGGCGCAACCGCCTTGCACTTGAACTATTCCGTCGCCACGTTTAACGTCCGCCACTTCGGGCAGATTCCAGCCCTCTCTATTGCGCAATTATGAAACCTTGTCATGAGCGAATCTACTTCGCCGCTCGCGTGATTGCACCCTGCGACGCAGACGATACTAACGCCGCGTACTTGGCAAACACACCGGTGGGATAGCGCGGCTGCGGCGGCTTCCACTCTTTCATTCGCTGGCGAAGAACTTCGTCGCTGATCTCAACTTCCAGAACCCGCTGGCTGACGTCGAAGCGGATGATGTCGCCGTCTCGCACGGCGGCGATCGGGCCGCCCAGCGCGGCTTCCGGAGAGACGTGGCCGGCCATTAATCCGTGCGTCGCGCCGCTGAAGCGGCCGTCGGTCAACAGCGCAACCGAGGATCCCAGCCCTTCGCCTACAAGTGCCCCGGTGACGCTCAGCATTTCGCGCATGCCCGGCCCACCCTTGGGGCCCTCGTTGCGGATGACGACGACATCGCCGGAACGAATCTGCTTGCTGGTGACGGCAGTCATGGCATCTTCTTCCGATTCAAAGACGCGCGCCGGGCCGCGTTGCTCCAGCCGCTCATGTCCGCTGATTTTGGCCACGCACCCTTCCGGCGCGAGATTTCCTTTGAGAACGACCAGTCCTCCGGTTTTCTTCAGCGGCTTTTCGAGCGGCGCGATTACTTCCTGGCCGGGAGTTTCGGCGGCGCTGTTGCCTTCTTCTCCGAGCGAATGGCCGGTGACGGTTTGGGTGGATGGGTGAATGTGATTTCCGTCGAGAAGGCGCTTGGCTAAGAGGCGGATGCCGCCGGCACGATGCATGTCTGCGGCTACAAAGCGCCCGGAAGGTTTCAGATCGGCGAGAAGCGGAGTGCGCTCGCTGACAGTTTGAAAATCGTCGATCTGCAAATCGACCTCCGCCTCGCGCGCAATCGCCAACAGATGCAACACTGCATTGGTCGATCCTCCGGTCGCGGCCACGGATGCGATTGCATTTTCAAAAGCATCGCGAGTCAAAATATCTCGCGGGCGAATCCCTTTTTCCAGTAAATTCAGCACGACCTTGCCGCACGCGTATGCAACCGAATCCTTCTTTGCATCCATCGCGGGCACGCTGTTATAGCCCATGGGAGAAAGCCCGATCATCTCCATTACGGTAGACATGGTGTTTGCCGTGTACTGCCCGCCGCAGGCGCCGGCGCCCGGACAGGCTACATTTTCGAGGTCATGCAATTCCTGGTCGGTGATTTTTCCGGCAGCGTTTGCGCCCACCGCTTCGAAAACATCTTGAATGGTGACGTCCTTGCCGCGGTAACTGCCCGCGGCGATGGTGCCGCCATAGAGCACCAGCCCGGGCAGGTCCATGCGCGCGAGAGCCATGGCTGCGGCAGGAATCGTCTTATCGCAACCGACCACGCATACGACCGCGTCGAACAATTGGCCGCGACAGACCAGTTCAATGGAATCGGCGATCAGTTCGCGGCTCACCAGCGAGGCGCGCATGCCTTCGGTGCCCATGGTTTCGCCGTCGGAGATGGCGATGGTGTTGAATTCCATGGGAGTGCCGCCGGCGGCGCGAATGCCTTCTTTCACTTTGGCGGAGAGCCGCCGCAGGTGAAAGTTGCAGGGCATGGTTTCGATCCAGGTGTTGGCCACGCCGATCAGCGGCTTGCGAAGGTCGGCGTCGGTGAAGCCGATGGCTTTGAACATAGCGCGAGCCGGAGCCCGGTCGCGCCCGTCCGTAATTCCGCGGCTGCGATGCTTTAGATCCATGAGGAAAGATTACAACAGAGGTGGCGATTCCAGCCGGTCGATTCCCGAAGACCTAAAAACGGGGAACCTGTGATCAAGCACGTCAGGAGGCGCACTCCATTGCAGGTTCCCCAACTCGCATGATGCTTACCCAGGAGGCATCACGCTCTGACTACAGCCCAAAAACTTATGCACGCGCCGCACGCGCCGACTGCTCCTCAATGCCCGCCGATCCTGGCGGAAGCGGCGCCCACTCCGACTCTCCATGCGGGTGCAAGGCCGCGCTGGAACGTACGTCGATTACATCCACAATCGCATACCATTCCCGGCAAAGCTGCCCGATCTGCTTGTGCGAGGCTTCCAGCTGCAGGGTGACTGCATGGTCCGGCCCTGCGGCCTCGGCGTGTACCGACGTAAGATCGAGACCCCTGCGCGAAACCGCGTTGAGAATGCGCATCAGTGCGCCTTGCGCGTTGCGATAGCGGATGTGAAAGACTTGCATGTTGGAACCCTCGTAGCCACGAGAATCTGTGGCAATTTGTAATTTTGTAAGCGGGTAATTTGGTAATTTGAAAACCTCGGTACCCTGGGATTTTAAAATCACAAAATCACCCAATCACACAATCGCTCAATCCTTTACTCGTCCCCGAACACCATCTCCGAAAGCGCCGCTCCCGCTGGAACCATGGGATAAACGTTGGCCTCGGGATGACAATCAAATACCAGCAACTCGGGCTGCGGGGAGCGCAAAAATTTCTCGATCAGATCTCCCGTCTCCGCCGACACCGGAAACTCCGCCATGGCCGCCTCATTCAGCCGCCAGCCGTGAATCTTGTAGGCCTTGGCAATCTCGACGAAATCCGGGTTATCGCTCAAATCGGTTTCGGCATAGTTGCGCTCGTAGAAGAGCTGCTGCCACTGCCGCACCATACCCAGATATTTGTTATCGACGATGACCATTTTGATAGGGAGGCCGAGACGGTGTACCGTAGCCAGTTCCTGAATGTTCATCTGGAATCCGCCATCGCCGGAAACGCAAAGCACACAGGTTTCCGGCTTTGCCAGTTGCACGCCGACCGCGGCGGGCAGAGCGAAACCCATCGCTCCCAGTCCGCCCGAGGTAATAAATCCGCGTGGGGAAGAAGAGCGGTAGCGCTGCGCCGCCCACATCTGGTGCTGGCCCACGTCGGCGATCACGACGTTGTCTTGCGGCAGGCGGCTGAAAAGCTCATCGAGGAAACGCATCGTGGGTTGAGCCAGTCCCCGCGGATCAAGCTCCGCGCGCTCGTGTCCGCAAGCAATCTCGCGCCAGTCGTTCCAGTCGGGCAGGGAAGCCTTGCCCAACTCCGCGTGAAGCGCGGGAATCGTCTCGGCCAGATCGCCGATCACCGGCAATTCACAGGCCCGTACACGATCCAGTTGCGCCGGATCAATTTCAAAATGAACGATCTTGGCGTGAGGCGCAAAGCGTGTCGGCTCGCCAGTCACGCGATCGTCCAGCCGCGCTCCAAAAACCATGAGCAGATCGGTTTCGTGCAGCGCCATATTCGCCGCGCGCGTTCCGTGCATGCCCACCATGCCCAGGTAATATGGCGATTGGGGAGGAACGGCGCCCAACCCGTGCACTGTGGCAAACGTCGGAATATTCAAATCGTCGAGCAGCCGCCGCAACTCGGGAATCGCACCCGAAAGTTTTGCCCCCGCGCCCACCAGCGCCACCGGTTTGGTTGCCCGTTGCAGCAAGGCCACGATCGTTTCGCTGAATGCGCCTTCGGCTTTCGCATCGGCAGGACGCGCGTGGGGTGTGAACTTCACCGGACCTGAAAATTCTTTCTTCGCCTTAAGCAAATCAGTGGGGATGTCGATGAGTACCGGTCCCGGCCGTCCGCTGCGCGCCCAGTGAAATCCTTCCGCGATCACTTCCGGGAGTTCGTCAATGGTTCGTACCAGCCGGCTCCATTTGGTCAGCGAAAGGGTCACGCCGAAAACGTCGGTCTCCTGAAACGCATCGGTGCCGATCACCGCGCTGCGCACTTGTCCGGTGATGCAGACCAGAGGTACGGAATCCATCTTGGCGTCGGCAATGCCCGTCACCAGGTTGGTCGCGCCGGGGCCGCTGGTCGCGATGGCCACGCCCACCTTTCCCGTGACTCGCGCATACCCTTCCGCCGCAAACGCCGCGCCCTGCTCGTGCCGCGTGAGAACATGCCGGATGCCGCTTCCGTCCAATGCGTCGTACAACGGCATGATCGCGCCGCCGGGATAGCCGAACACCAAGTCGACCCCTTCGGCGCGCACGCACTGCAGAACGATTTCCGCTCCCTTAAGCATTCACAACCTGTTCCGGCTTCGGCTTCGGGGCTTCGGCCGGTTTCTTCGCGTCCTTGCCGGGCAGCCAGCTCATCATGCCGCGCAACTGCGCGCCCACAATTTCGATGGGATGCCGCTGTTCTTTCTCGCGTAGCTCGGTGAAGTGGTAGCCGCCGTCCTTGTTTTCTTTGATCCATTCGCGGGCGAACGTTCCATCCTGAATGTCGGCCAGTGTCTTCTTCATCGCCGCCCGTGTGGCATCGCCCACCACTTTCTCGCCGCGCGTCAGGTCGCCATACTCGGCGGTATTCGAAATCGAGTAGCGCATGCGTCCGAGGCCGCCTTCGTAGATCAGGTCGACGATCAGCTTCATCTCGTGCAGGCATTCGAAATAAGCGATCTCCGGAGCGTAACCGGCTTCGACCAGGGTCTCGAATCCCTTCTTGATCAGCGATGTCAAACCGCCGCACAGCACGGCCTGCTCGCCGAAAAGATCGCTCTCGGTTTCTTCCTTGAACGTGGTCTGCAGCACGCCCGCGCGAGTCGAGCCAATGCCGTGCGCATAGGCCAGCGCATACTCGTGAGCGCGCTTGCTTGAATCCTGGCTGATGGCAATGAGCGACGGCACGCCGCGTCCTTCGGCGTACACGCGCCGCAGCAGATGGCCGGGGCTCTTGGGCGCGATCATCACCACATCCACATCGCTCGGCGGGACGATCGTTTTGAAATGAATGCTGAAGCCGTGGGAGAAGCCCAGAATCTTTCCGGGATGAAGATAGGGCTTGATGTACTGCTCATACACCTGAGCCTGAGTCTCGTCGGGCGTGAGCACGTGAATCCAGTCGGCGCGCTTGGCGGCCTCATCCGGGGCCACCACCACCATGCCATCGGCGCGGGCTTGCTGCGCGCTGGGGCGATTGGGCTCCAGGCCTACGATGACCTTGCAGCCGCTGTCGCGCAGGTTCTGCGCCTGCGCATGTCCCTGGCTGCCGTAGCCCAGGATGGCGATGGTTTTGCCCTTCAGGGCCTCGGGATTCGCGTCGTGTTCGTAGAAAATAGTAGCCACCAGCGTGCTCCTCTCGTTGCTGCGATGATGATTGCTGCAAACCGACCGGTCGGTCGGTTAATCTACTTATGCTATCGAACGCCAATTATCGTGTCAAGGAAGAAAATACGGCCCTCGCCGGGACCAGAACAAAGGGAGTAATATTTTTTGGTTTGGTACAGCTCCAGCCGTGCCGCTAAGCGTATTAGCGTATTAAAAACAAAGGCTTTAGCCGCTGAGGGCTGGGTGCGGAACATCCTCCCCGCAATCGTCGTATCTTAAAAGCAGTAAGGGAGGCCCAATCATGTACTGCAACGCTTGCGGCAAGGCCATCGCTGAGGACGGCCGCTTTTGCTCCTACTGCGGCACCGTAGTGGGGATTGCGCCCACGCCGAAGAAACTGATGCGCTCCCGAGCCGAGAAAAAGATCGCGGGCGTTTGTGCCGGGCTGGCTCAGTATTTCGATCTCGACGTTACGGTGGCGCGCATCCTTTGCATCTTCCTCACGCTCGCTACCGGAGTCTGTCCGGGCATCGTCACCTACCTGCTCGCCTGGATCATCGTCCCATCCCAGCCGGAACTGAAACCGCTGCTCGCAGCACAGCAGCCAGTGACGAGCTAGGGATTTTAGGTAGCTCCGAACAAGGATGGCGACGGTCTTGTCCTTCAGGGCATCAGGACTAGCGTGAAGGGCCATTCGACCTGTCCCCGGCCATGTGGGGTCTAGAGGCGGTTGAGCCTGAGCCCACTCACATCGCTACCCACTGAATGGTGGGCTCTCTTCGCAGTTCCCTCAATTGCGAAGGCTCCCGGGCCCGGCGGTTACATCCTTGTCCGATTCGGGCCGGCAGGAAAAATCCTGCTATCCGGCATTGGCATTTCCCCGCCATCCCGTTACCATGTCAGCCGATGACCCGCGAGACCGTGGTCGACTCCCGGCAGGAAATCCTGCGCACCGCCGCCCGCCTGTTCCAGCAGCGCGGCTACGACGCGACGTCTATGAACGATGTGGCCGCCGCGCTCAAGCTGAGCAAGGGCGGGCTCTACCACCACTTCCAGAGCAAAGACGAAATCCTGTTCGAGATCATGGACCACGCCATGGAGATCACCCAGGAGCGCGTCATCAATCCCGTGCGTGCAATCTCAGATCCTGAGGAGGGTTTGCGCGCACTCATCCGGCTGCACATTGAAGTGGTACTCAGCCCGCGCGACCGCGAGATCACCGTGATGCTGCACGAAAACCATCCCCTGCCTCCGGCGCTGCGTAAACGCATTAACTCCCGCAAGAAAGAGTATGTGCACTTTCTGGAGAATTTGATGGCGGCAGCGCAAAACAAAGCCCGGCAGTCGCATCCCACAAAAAGCAGGGTGAGCCCGCGGGCCGCGGCTTTTGCTTTGCTCGGCATGCTCAATTGGATTTACCAGTGGTACAAGCCGGAAGGCGAGCTGCAGGCGCAGAACCTGATTCCGCAGTTTACCGAGCTCATCTTCGGAGGCATCTTCGCTTGAAAACCCCATGAAGACAATGTTCGCCAACCTGCCGGAGATCGACGAACAGCGCGCGGAGAGCGGCAAATCCTACCGCGAATTCCTGCGCGTGCCGGCCATGAGTGCCGGGCTCTACGTTCTGCCCGCCGGAGGAACGGACCGGCAGAAGCCGCATCGCGAAGACGAAATCTACTACGTGGTCCGCGGCCTCGCCCGCTTCAAGGCCGGCTCCGAAGACCGGGAAGTTTCCGCGGGCAGCGTGATCTTCGTCGCCGCGCACGTCGGGCATCGCTTCTACGACATTACGGAGGAACTCACGGTTCTAGTCTTTTTCGCGCCGGCTGAAACTTAGTCGGCTTTCCCAATGCCTTACGAGAGAGTTCCTATTATTCCCATGCCGCCGCAGTTTTGGCCCGCGGTTCGCGAGATTTATCGCCAGGGCATCGCGAGCGGAAACGCTACCTTCGAAACCGAACTTCCGGATTGGGAGGATTGGGACAGCAAACATCGCAAGAATTGCCGCTTAATCGCCCTGGAGCCGATCGAGGAGGAGGCCTTGGTGGGCCTTAAGGACATTCGCGTCCTGGGTTGGGCCGCTCTCAGCCCCGTTTCCACTCGCCGCGTTTATTCCGGAGTTGCTGAAGTCTCCGTCTATGTGGACGAGAATGCGCGCGGCAACGGCGTCGGAAAATCGCTTCTGCAAGCCCTGATCGCAGAATCCGAACTTAATGGCATCTGGACTCTGCAAGCGGGAATCTTTCCCGAGAATCTCGCCAGCATCGCGCTCCACAGGTCCTGCGGCTTCCGGAAAGTTGGAGTGCGGCGGCGCATCGGCAGGCTGGGCGAACGCTGGAGAGATGTGCTGCTGCTGGAACGGCGCAGTTCGCGTGTGGGAGTTTAGGGGGTAACGGCGAACTCCGCCGGGCCTCGCCCAGGCGGGACAGCCGAGGCGGCTGTCGCCACATGAGCAGCTACTTCGCGGGAATCCAGTAGACTTCTTCCTTGATCGCGGTTCGATCGACGAATCCGCGCCGCTTCAGAATTGCCTTGCTGTTCGCGATCATGTCGGGATGGCCGCACAAGTACGCCGTCGTATTGGTGGCATCGAGTTCCCAGTGATCGGCATACTTGCGCAACACGTCGTCGGCGCGGCCGATTTCACCCGGCCAGTCGGCATGGTCCCACGGCCGGCTCACGGTGGGTACGTACTTGAACCAGGGCAGTTCCGCGTCGAAGCGATTTAACTCTTCTTTGTAGCCGAACTCCCAGGGGCGGCTGGCGCCATTGAGCAAGTAAAGTTGGTGGCTGCCGTCGAAGCGGCCTTCTTTCCAATCCTTCGAAAGTGTGCGAACGAAACTTACAAACGGAGCCACTCCGGTCACGGTGCAGACCAGTAAATGATGCTTTCGTCCGCTTTCGGTGTCGAGCGTGCATTTTCCCTTGGGGATTTTTCTCATCAGCAATTCATCGCCGGGTTGCAGCTTGAAGAGTCGCGGGGTAAGAGCTCCTTCAGGCACCAGTTCAAAGAAAAATTCAATTTCATTTTCAAAAGGCGCCGAGACAATCGAGTACGGACGCTCCGTCCGTTTGCCGTCATGCTCTACTCCCAGCGTGGCGTACTGCCCCGGAGCAAACTTGAACTCGCCGCCGGGGTGGATGCGAATCATCCAAAGGTCGGGTCCGAACTCCTCGCGCCTGGTGACCTGTACCCGGTAAAACTTCTCGTCCCCCATCATTTTCAAGAATCCTCGAGCCGCGAAGCATTCAGAATGCGATGGAAAGTTCACTTCGCGAGTGAATAAAGTTTTGCGATGATACACGGCGAGTCGGCCCTTTGACAACCGAACGGTCGTTCGGCAGTGGTGCAGTTTGATAAGGAAGCGAGCCGAACGCGCGATTATTGTGTCGCCAAGAACGCGACACTTCGCGCGGCTCGCCCAGATCCTTCGCTGCGCAAAAAACGCTTGCTCAGGATGACAATCAAACTGCACCACTACCGTCGTTCGACCAGCGACTGCCGGCGAGGTGCAGCGCTATTCGGTGTGTGCGGAATCTTGCAGGGAAAATTCAGCAGGCTTCGCTTGCTCTATCTGCCCCTCCGCCTTGCTTCCAGCCGGCGCGGGCACGGGCAGCGCCCGCAGTTTTCCCAATTCATCCTGCGTTTTTTGCCAGTCGGCAGGCTTCTTCTTGGTTGCGATGGGCGCATTAGGATCGCCGTAAAAGGCCAGAATGTTCGTCCGCAGCTCCGGGCTGATCTGGTCAAAGTTATGCCCCGCCAACTGGTCGAGCAGGTGGGCGTAAGCCTTATCGGTTAACCCGTACTCCCCGGCGCGAGTATCGTGCCCAGTGTCGAAGTCGGTGTTGGTAAGGTGCAGGTCTCCGGCCGCTGTTTCCTGGAGAAGTTTGGTGTAGTCTTCCACCGTTTTATCCACGCTGGCGACGTAAAGGTCTTCCGTTTTGCGGGTTGGGATTTTGAAATCGAGTGCCTTGAACGGCCCTATCTTCGGCATAAACCGAAGAAAGAACGCCAGCAAGCGCGTTCCAAAACCTGGCTTCCGATAGCCTTTTCCCCATTCCTTCTGATAGGTCGCGCGCGACAGGTAATAGCGAAACTCGCGAGCCCGGAAGTTGGGCGTTTCCGCGACAATTTCCTTGCGGCGCGCGATCAGCGCCACGCGAGTCATCTCGGGAAGGACGTGGCTGATTGCGCGCCGGAAAGTCCCGATCGCCAGATCTTCGTTCGCAATCACCTCGTTCAGCGGTATGCCGTAGGTTTCCTGAAACGCCCGCTCCAGCACGGGTTTCGAAATTTCGAAGCCGATGAAGTCGTGATAGCGGTCGGAAGTGTAGCGATTCTTCGCTACCTGCGTTACGTCGAAGCCAAACTCCGTGCGGATGTGGGCCTTCGGATTATTCTCGTAGGTCACCACATCGCCAAACTTCTTGCGGAGCTTGGGGAATTCAAGGCCCACCGCCTGGTTGACGGTCGGATGTCCGCAATTGTCCGCCGAATAATGCGCCAGGGCGCCCAGGGCAAAAGCGTATTCGTCCAGGTCAGAAGCGTCCTTGAGCAAGTTGACGATGAAGTCGCCGCTCCGCACGTAGTGCGTGAGATCGCTGAAATACTTGTTGCCGAATGGATAATATCCCATGTCCTGCACCAGCGATCCGCCGTAGGCAAAGGCGTGGGCCTTCTTCAAGTCGTCGTCGGTGGCGGCTGGGAAGCGCTTCTTCAGCATGGGTAGGAAGTTATCCTTCCACGCCAAATCTACGATCTCTTCGTGAGTCAGCACGGAATAGGCCGCGCAGGTCTGCACGGTGCAGACCTGCGCAATCACAAGGGCAAGCCCGAGCCAAATCGCCGTTCTCCGGGAATCGAGGATGCGCCTCATTTGCTGCGCCTCATTTTGCTCGCCTCATTTGCTTAAGACGAGAACCACAAAGCTGTCAGGCACGATGCTGCGCCGGGGATGCGGATTGTCCGCGGTCGCGGCGGGAGGCGGGCCGAACTTTGCCGTCACCACGAATACATCGTGGGTTTTGGAATCGAGCGCCAGGGTGCGCGCGCCCGCCTGCGTAGGAACACTTTCCGCCAGGCTGAATTTTTCGGCCGAATCTTCGTGGATGACGCTCAGCACGCCTTCCCCGCACGACGCGAAAGCCAGTCCAGTTTCGTCGTCGAATGCGGTTGCGTCCACGCCCTCGCCGATGGCGGGCGTGGCCAGAACTTTGCCGGAATCGGCATCCACCACGGCCATCATCTTGTTTTCGCAGCCCACGAACAAGCGGCGGTGCTTCGTGTCCATGGACAAACCCGAGGGGGATTCGCAAGGCGCCAGCGCCCACTTCGACTTGACCACGAGTTTGAAAGGATCAATGGCCACCAGTTGGCTCTTGTCTTCGATGTTGACGAACACGCCGCCCTTGCCGTCGCTGGCCGCGAATTCCGGCTTGCCGTCCAGTTTGATCGTGCCCAGCACCGTGCCGTTGACGGCATCGACAGCGGTAGCGTCCTGACTTCGGCCGTTGAAGGTGAACACCCGCTTGGTCGCCGGATCGTAAAGGATCGCGTCCGGATTTTCTCCCACTTTTATTTTGCTACTAGTGGCCAAGGTTTTCAGATCAAAAATGCTCACTGTGCCTTCCCGTCCATTGCTGGTAAAGCCGCGCCCCAGCTCCGGTGCGAGCGCAATGCCATGAACCCCCGGGGTATCCGCGATGTCACCCACACTCTTGCCGGAATCAAGATCGAGCACGATCACGTGGGTGGCCCGCGAAATATAAAGACGTCTCGCCGCCGCATCCGCGGTCAAATAATCCCAACCACCGTCGCCACCTACTTTGTAAGTGTTCACCACTTTGTATCCGGGACCAGCCGCGGCCACAGCCGCAACGGCGAGAATCAGAACCAAAGAAGCCGGTAACCAACCGCACAAGTAATTCCTTTTGGCAGACATTCTTCCTCCGTAACGTTCCAGGCCCACGGCGTTTATTCCAATGCCAGTTTCGGCCCGGAGGTAGCCGCGCTCGAGCATCGAACCTCGTTTGGGCGGAACCCTGAAGTAACTTTACCCTAATCCGACCCGTGGCTAAACTTTGCAGCATGGATGTTTTTCAGCCGAACTCGCCGGGGCGAGACTGCGGCATGGGCTCCTCAGACCCACGCCTTCAGCCGACGCCGGATTATGGCACGCTCGGTCCAGGTTCGGACCTTCCATCGAAGCCAGTTTCCGGCGCTCCAGATCCCGATCGAAGGCAAGTCTCAACGCTGCGCCTGCATGTGGCCGCAATGATGGCGGGAATCGGGCTCGCGGTGGCAATCTCCAGCAGCGGAGGCATGGGGGCGGTTTGGGAAAAATTCTCACGTCCGTTTTCGTCGCCGAAAAATACCAGTATCTCGTCTCCGCTAACGTCCGATCGCGACCTCGATCGACAGAAGCCGCAGAAGCAGGCCGAAATCCTGCTGGAGCGCGCCGTGGCCCGTTCCGATGGAGCTACCGACCAAATCGAAGCGCGCGTCGATGCCTGGCGCGGAAAACTGACGTGGGATGCTCAACTCGGCGAACTTACGACTGTGGCTCTCAACTCCAGCGACAGAAACGTGAGGGATTCCGCCATCGAGGTGCAACTCGCCGCCTACGGCCTTACCAAGAGCCGGTCTACCGTCGATGCACTGGTGCAACAGGCGAGCTCCACCGACCACGCGAAAAAAATTTGGGCTTTCTGGAGTTTGGGCCTGCTGGCGAACCGCGGCATTGAGACTGATCGCGTGGTCCAGGTGTTGGCCGCTCACCTCAAAGATTCAGGCCATGAATCCGACAACAAGTCCGAAGACTCGCACCGCTGGGCCGTCGAAGGCCTGGCGTTGGTAGGAACTACCCCAACGATCGCGCCCTTGCTTGATGCAATGCACAATGATCCGTCTGCTGTGGTGCGCGAACGGGCCGCCTGCAGCCTGGCGGAGTCCGGCATGTTCACCCACGACCAGCGCCTCATCGCCGTCTCACAACTTATCAACTATTCCGACGACCCTGGGCTCGATGCTCAGACTCGTGGCTGGGCTTTCCAGGCATTGGCCGACATCACTAAACAGCGCTTGCCCAATGACACCGCCGCCTGGCGGAGCTGGTATCAAACGTCAGTGGGCAGTGGCCAGTGATCAGTGGCCAGTTCTTGCGTGCTCGGTTCTTACCGATCACCGTCCACTAGTAGCTGGCCCCTGCCTTTTCACTCTGCCATCTTTGCCACGTGCACATCAAAGCCGGTCTTCGGCAGCAGCGACGTCAGCGCGAACGCCTTGAATCCTTCGCCGCTGATTTCCGTGTGACGGTAGATTCCAGGTTCGCTCTCAATCGTTTCCCGGCGTCCTTCCATATCTCCCAGAAACGCCTCCGCCTGTGCCAGGCTCGCCTCGCCGCCCTTGGCGCGCGTTACCACAGCTTCGGACGCATACGAGCGCACCAGCTTCGGCCAGTATTTTTCCAGCAGCTCCGTGCTGGCGAAAACATCGGCCCAGATGATGTGTCCGTTCACCGCGACCACCACCCCGACCGCCTTGCGATCGCGCAGTTGCTTGATCAGGTTCTGATAGTTCTGTTCGATAGGTTTGGCGACCTCGTCTACTTTTTCTTTTACCTCTTTGTTCTCCATCACGCGGGCATACGAACTCGTCGAGCGTATCTCGTCCGCGTTCACGGGCGAGGCGGCCGCCGTTACCTCCACCGTCATCGACTGTTGTTGCTTCCTCACCTCCGCCCAAACCTCATTCTGATCTTTGTCGCCCATCGCTTTCGCGCGGACGGAGGGTTGAGCCATGAGAGTCCCAGCGGATCGGCCGACGCCCCCGCCGCTGCCGACGCCGTTCCCACCTCCGTACGTCGTTCCGGACGCGCCGAACTGATCGCTGGTCGCCACCCATCGTCCCGGCTCTACGCAGAACACGCTAAGATCTACGGGATCGCTTTCGGCCGGAACAATGCGATCCTTGCCGATCACCCGGTCCTGCTTGCCTCCGGTAACAATCTCGCCGGCCAGAAGCAGCAGCGGATGCTTGGAATTGTTGATCAGCACCAACCGGTTCACCTCGGCGGAATCGTGCTGCATCGCGGGTGTGGTGCGCCGCCGCAGCAGGCCGCGAACATTTCCATACTCGGTCACGACCACCTCTCCCGAGCGCAACCCTTCATCCAGTGTAAGAAACTCGCCCGTGGCATAAGACTTGGGAGCGACCACGGGAAACACCGTCAGACTTCCATGCCGGATCGGCTCCAGCACCTTGTAGCCGGAGCTGGAAGGCTGCTCACCGGCATGAACCGGCCTTAGGCCCACGGTGACCAGCCCTACCGTGATCAGTCCAACCATGAGCAGTAATACCGCCAATGACGGAAACATTTTCGACTTCATCGGGTTCCTCCCCCAAGACGGGTTCTGGCGCGCCCCGGCCCCGGTGGACCTTTTCCGGGGTGCGCCGTCCGTCTCGACTCGTCGAAAGAACGAAATGAAGGCCAAGCCTTGCAGCTTAAATTAACATTGCAAGCGTCTAAGGAATTAGTGGTATCGGATGGCCGGCTCGTCGTACTCTTTTCTGTTCCACATGCGCGACACGAAACCGATCTCCGCTTCCGTGCAATTGGCACTTTCCGAGTTGCTGGCGGAGCTGCAAGCGAAAAGTGGATGCGAGAAAATCGGACTGCCTCCCGAATCCTTTGCCGCAATTCTCGGTGACGTGGCCGCCAAGTATTTGCCCGCCGGATGCAGTCAAACCGAGGCGCGCGCTTTCCTCCTGACTTTGCGAGTTGAAGAACTCGCGCTCGCCAGGGCCTGTGCTGCGGGCCATAACGCGGCGTGGGAGATTTTCCTCACGCGCTACCGCGAAAAACTTTATCAATCGGCCCTGCGCATTGCCCGCGAGGATTCGGCCGCCCGCGATCTGGCTGACACACTCTATGCCGAGCTGTACGGCACCACCACGCGCGAAGGCGAACGGGTTTCGAAGTTGGCATCCTTCACCGGACGCGGATCGCTCGAAGGTTGGCTCCGCACCGTGCTCGCGCAGGAGTTCGTGAACCGCTACCGCCGCACCAAACGTCTGGTGAGCCTCGACGAAGAAGGCGAAGAAGGCGCCCAGTTCGCTGCTCCCGAGCCGGAGCCGGTTCCATCCCCGGACGCGCGCCTGGAATCCGCCACGGACGCCGCCCTGGCTGCGCTTTCCAGCGAGGAACGAATGGTGCTGGCGGCTTATTTTCTCGACGGCCGGACGCTGGCCGAAATCGCCCGCATGCTCGGCGTACACGAATCCACCATCAGCCGCAAGGTGGATAAGTTGGCCAAATCCTTGCGCAAGAAAATCCTGGCGAACATGATGCAGCAGGGCATGGCCCGCCGACAGGCTGAGGAGGCCTTAGAAGTGGACGTGCGTGACCTGCGATTAGATATTCGCCGCAGTCTGGCGCAAGAATCGCTTCCGGCAACGTTCTCTCAGAAGAGAGAAAACCCAGCAGTCGAACCTTGAATGAAAAGCGAGAACGCAAAAGCGAATGGCTGGACACTGGAAACAGGAAACTGGAAACTAGACGCTAGACGCTGACATGCAGAACGTTCCCCAATTCGCGCTAAAGCGGCTGAAGGAAATGCCGCCAGCCGCCGGTTCGCATCCCGACGCAGATATGCTCACCGCGTTCGCCGAGCAATCTCTTGCCGGAGACGAACGCGCTCGCGTGATGGAGCACCTTGCGGCTTGTGGCGATTGTAGGGATGTAATCGCACTGGCTTTGCCCGCGACTGAAATCGTCGCCATGCCCGCTTCCGCCAACGCCGCTCGAATCGGCTGGCTGAGCTGGCCTGCACTTCGCTGGGGTGCCTTGGCTGCGGGAATCCTGGCCGTCACGTCGGTCGGGGTTCTGCACTATTCGCATCGCAACCAGCAAGAGACTGTGGCCTCAAACCGCATGCAGGCCGCTGTGGCAGCCCCATCGGCGATGAATCAGGCGCCCTCGTCCCAAGCAATCATTCCGCAACCCGAGATTCGAAAAAAGGCATTGGCCGTGCCCAGTTCGCCGATACTGACCGCGCCCAAGCTTGATTTAAAAGCCAGGCGCGCAGACCAACCGCCAAACTTCGCAAGCTACGGTGGTGCGATCCACGGCAGTGTGGTTGCCGGAAATGGAAGTGGGTCTGGCGGTGGGATTGGCGCCGGCGCTGGCGGCGGAGTTTCGGCTAACCGTGGTGCAGCTTTTGCGCAAGCCTCACCAGGTTCGCCCGCGGCTGCCGATCAGGTGCAGAATTCAGCTCCCGAAATCCACCAGCAGGTGAAGGTCGGTGCTATGTCGGAGGTGGTCGAAGTGGAAGCGGGGTCTGGGACAATCAATACCGAATCCGCCGCAATAAGTCAGAACCAAGTAGCACAGAATCAGAGTAATCTGCCGCAGCAAGGCCGGGCCTTTACGGACCTCGACGTGGTCAAAGCCAAAAATCCGGTGCCCGGCCAAGCCGCATCCGCAGCCGCTCCCGCGCCTCAGCTTGCGTCTCCGGGTCCCCTGCAAACTGCGCCTGCTCTTATGCTCCGCGCCTCACCGCGCTGGACTGTGAGTTCCTCTGGCGTGTTGCAGCGTTCTTTCGACGGCGGAAATACCTGGGAGAACGTCAACCCCGCTCTGAACGCGGAGCTTATCGGTGGTCCCATGGCGAAGGAGAGCACCGCCAAGGATACAGCCCGCTTCAGCCAAGCCAACCACGATCAAACTAACCAAGATCAAGCCAAGCAGAATCGGAAAGTCACGGCCGCCCCGAATCCGGCTCCGGTATTCCGCGCCGTAGCGGCCGCCGGACCCGAAGTTTGGGCCGGTGGTTCCGGCGGCGCCTTGTATCACACCTCGGATGGGGGCAATCGCTGGACCCGTGTAGCACCTTCGACCGCCGCAACGGTGCTCACCGGAGACGTCATCGGCATCCAGTTCACCGACACGCAGCACGGGAAAATCTCAACCTCGACCGCCGAGCTCTGGACCACCTCCGACGCCGGCCAAACCTGGCGCAGGCAGCAATAATTTTCCGCTCTCTGAAGCCGATTACCAAAGTGACGTTTACAAAAAAAAACGCTAATCCTACTATCCAAGAGTGGTTTGGCAGTTCTGGGGGAGGGCTGCCGAGGCGTCTTGGACTGCAAAGTCCGAGGCGCTTTTTTTATTCGCTCTATTCCAGTCCCCGTCCGCTCCGTGCGTGTTGTTCCTGACTGTGGATTTCCGCTCGTAATAATTCCTGGTGAGCCTTGTCGCGGCAGTTGCCGTTCGTCGCGATTCTCGTTCATTAGGCGTATACCCCTATACCTCTTTCTTTCTGAAAGTCTTGCTGGGCGCGGGGTTTGGAAAAGATTGTCTGCAAAATGCGTCTTCCAAAGGAGTTAGCGGTAAAATACGTCACCTAAAGGACTTAGCGGCGTGCGAATTTGGTTCGCGGCATCGCTACTATCGGTTTCCTGACCGTCACGGCCTCGACCATGATTGCGCGATTCAACCGCAGGCGCAAGGTTGGATGTCACAGTGG
>OCZU010000227.1_pt1 | contig 40476 bp, 23 predicted proteins | sample 1539001 | NCBI WGS metagenome assembly OCZU01 (sample SAMEA3539306, study PRJEB22396) | soil metagenome | biome: tundra; feature: field; material: soil | place: USA | collected 2010-05 | depth 0.15 m | reverse complement strand
GCTCAGCCGGGGCAGCAGGCGGCGGGACGGCGGCCGGCTCGGCCGGGGCAGCAGACGGCGTGACGGCGGAGTGGGTGCCGTTCGCGGTCGCGCCCGCCGGGGACGTCGGCTTCTCCGTCCGGATTGACCCGAGCAGCCCGCTCAACGCAGGCGCCGTGCCGATCCGCAGCCGGATGGACTTCGACGCTCAGGCCGGCCAGACACCGCTGGCGTCGTCCTACCGGACCCGGCAGGGCGTCCTGGTCTCGCTGCTCCCCAAGACGACCGGCACCGACCAGCCTGCGGCGCTGGTGTTCGATCGCGGCGCGGGCGACCGGCCGGTGCTGCTCGCGCCGGCCGGCGACTTCGAGATGCTCACCGACGGCGGCCCGGACCCGGCCGATCTGATCTGCGGCCTGCAGGGCACCGAGACGATCACGTTCCGGCCGCAGCGCACCGGCGAAGGCGACCGGATGCGGTTCACGCCCTACCAGCCGGCCTACGCGCCGGGATACCCGTTCGCCGTGGCGTCGCCGGTGTCGCCGCAGGCCGATCCGTCGGCACCGCTGCTCGACGCCACATACACCACCTCGTGGGCGACGGTCATCGGCGGCTCCGCCAAGGCGACGTACGTGGCGCAGCCGAAGGGCGCGCCGCTGTACGGGCTCGGCGACGGCGCGTACAGCTCCCGCGGCGTGCTCGCCTGGGCCGATCCGGCGGTCGCGCTGCCGCTTGGCGTGCCGCTCCCGATGGCCGGGTACGGCACGGCACCGATGGACTGGACGGCGACCCAGGCTGCCGACTTCGAGCGACAGGTGCTCGGACCGGCTCGAAGGCAGATCATCGGCGCGCAGACAGAGCCGCTCAGCCACCGCGACCCGGCAGTCGCCGCCCCCGCGTCGTACGCCGCGACGACGCCGTCCGGGCAGATCGTGAGCGTCACCGACGGCCGGTGGACGGCCATCACGCTCGGCCGGACCACGAGCCCGCAGCTCGCGCTGTGCTTCACCGACCCGGATCCGGCGCTGCAGCAGGCGTTCAGCACCGGCAGCCTGCTCCTGGTCGCGGCGAACGGCGCTTACCTCGGCGTTCAGCACGAGGGCGATGGCAAAGCGCAGGGCGTGCCGACGTTCAACAACACCGTCGACATCGGCGGCTGGCGGCTCGCGGCGAACGTCGGCTCAGGAAATGAGTACGGCGACTACCGCAACGTGATGATCGTTAAGGGCCGGCGCGGCAAGCTGTACGACGCGACCAGTCCCGCGAACAGCCTGATCGCCAACCCGGACAACTGGACCCAGCAGGACTTCGCGATCCCGACCGCGCCCGCCAAGGACGGCTCGTTCAGTTCCCGGCAGCGCCGCGAACTGGTCGTGCTTTCGCAGTGGCTGCAGGACTACTTCGCCGCCGCGGGCACCGGCGGCGCCGACTTCGACCGGTTCAACGCGATCGCGGCGGACCCGAACTGGACCGGCACGCTGTTCCTGCGCGTCGATGTCACCAAGGTCCCCGACGACCTGGTCGGCATCATGGCCGGCGTCGCCGATCCGACCGGCTTCGCCGCCCACCATCTCGGCGTCGACGTCACGCCGGTGACCGGTAACGGCAGCATCGAGCCTGCCAGTTCCGGCTGCAGCTCGATGTTCGGGCTGATCGACTACGCCGATCCTGCGTTCACCATCCCTGACGCCGGCCTGCCCGCCAGGCCGGTCCGGCCGGCCGCGGGGACCACCTACGACTTCAGGTTGCTGTCACTGCAGGTGGCGTTCGTCAATACCGCGGTAGGCCGGTTCGGGAGCTGGGCGCAGCTGACCGCGACGACGTGGTTCGACATGCCGGTCGACCATATGGGCGACGCCCGCAACCGGTTCTGCGCGCTCGTGCTGACCGGTACTTTGCAGACCAACGACGGGCTGCCCGTGTACAGCCTGGCCAGCGCGCAGGAGGCGCTGTTTTACCTCGGCAACGACATCGTCCGCAAGGTCGAGATCACTAGCGCCGTGATGTCCACCAGGAGCACCGGCGCCGGCAGCGCCGGAGATGATCAGAAAGACGAGCTCGCCGGGTCCTGGTTCGGCCTGTCCGGCTTCCTCGACTTCGAGATCGTCCGCGGCCGCGACCCGGCGGACGAAGACGAAGACGAAGACGAAGACAGCATCCCGATCCCGCTCGACATGTTCTCGTTCGGCTCGCAGGCCGGCCAGGACCAGGCCAGGCACGGGCTCGCGTTCGCCAATCTCGGCATCTTGATGTCGTTCCCGCCGGATGACCCCGCTGCCCGGGTCTTCACGTTCGAGGCCGGCGAGATGCAGTTCGACATCGCCACCAGCACGCCCCGCGCGGGCAGCCTGTTCCGGCAGTTCGCCATGGACGTGCGCGGGCTGGTCTCCGGCGGAGTGCTGACCCCGCCGTCGCGCAGCGGCTACCTGTCGGTGAGTACCGACGCCCGGCTGACCGGCGTGGAACGCGGCCCGTGGTGGGGAGTCGACTATGTGCTCAGCATGGGAAGCGCCGGGCACCTCGCCGGGCAGGCAGGCCTGAACGCGCACCTGCTGACCGCCTGGTCGGCGCGCAAGCCAAGGAACCGCGGTGCCAACCAGGCCGACGCGGACACCTACCAGGCCGGGATCGGCCTGAAGCTGCCAGGTACCGGCGGCGGCGCGAAGCTGATCAGCCTGCAGTCGGTGCTGAAGCTGTCCATCGGCCAGCTATGGCTCCGTTACGACACCGTGAACAAGGCATTCCTGCTGCTGCTCAGCGAGATCGCGCTCAAGGTGCTCGGCCTCGGCGCGCTGCCGCCGGGATCGACGCTCTTTTACCTGTACGGCGATCCAGACGGCGGTGACTCCGCCTCCGGCCTGGGCTGGTACGCGATGTACCGGCGAGAGGGGATCGGCCGATGACCGACTTCGGAGCGCTCGCGGAGGCACTGTTCGACATGTTCGGCCCGTACTGGGCCGAGCACCAGGAAGCCACATTGGACGACTTCCGCGATTACCTCACCGACCCCAGCCTGAACCCGATCGTGCGGGTCTGGGTCGATGCGGGTCCCGGCCCGGTGATCCAGGCGACCACGATCGCGATCGTCCGCCAGCTCGTCGCCGCGACCGATGACCACGGATTCGGGTACGCGGGCACGATCGAGGTGATCTACGCGCCCGGCACCGCCGAGGACCCGACCAGGCCGGTGATCGACCGGCTGCTGCCCGAGCTGCGCGAGGCGGACAGCGGCCAGCTCGGCGACGCGACCGTGGAGCTGATCGAGTGGACCGGCCAGCAGCTGTCCGGTGTCAACCTTGGCTGCACCGGCTCCGCCGACGACGGTGCCGCCAGCCCGCCGCCGAACTTCGCCGACCGGGTCGGGGCCAGGTTCTTCCTGCGGCTCGCGCCGTACCTGTCCGGCGAGCCGCACCAGATCCAGGTCGCCGCCGGATCGCCGCGGGACCTGACCGCGCCGTGGCTGCCCGGCGCGGCGACGCTGCGGCAGCGCGCCTACTACCTGTCCGCCCCCGTCCCGGAGCCGGACTGGGCCGACTATGCCGACGGCCCTTACGCCGCCGCCGCGGCGATCGTCGAACTGCTCACCACCTCCGACCGCGACGGCTTCGGCGTGCTGCCGGCGGACGGAATCAGCTCGGACCCGGCGACGACGCTGGCCCGGCCGGCCGTCGAGCGGATGTTCGAGGTGATCACCGCCGTGCTCGCGTCCCAGCGGGACGCCGACAACCAGCCCGATCCGAGCGCGCGCGGCATCGCGATCTTGTCGTGCTCGACGTTCGGCACCCGCGCTGAGCAAGAGCAGATGGCGACTCTCTTCATCGGCGGTTACGCATCGCAGGAGGAAAACTTTGCCGCGCAGCTAGAGCGCGACGAGGAAGTGACCGAGCCGTCGGCACGGGAGGCCGCGGCGCTGGATGCGGTGCTGAAGGGACGGGAGTTCCGGGCCGAGTGGCTCGACTACGTCGATGCCGGCACCCGGGTCGACTTCGTCTGGTCGCCGGACTATGACGAGGTCGACGCCAGCCTCGACTGGCTCGCCGCCGACAGCGACAACGTGCTGTTCGTCCAGCTCGGCACGCTGCCCGAGCCGCTGTTCGCCTGGTGCATGTCGCAAGCCGCGTGGCCGCCAGTGTTCACCCGCCCCGACTATGCCAGCATCGCGCAGAATCTCGGCACCGCCTACTTCCACCTGGCCAGGCCGGGCAGCCAGGGCACCCAGTACCCGCCGACGATCGTCGGCTATGACCTGTTCGGCGGCCAGCCGTACCAGCCGCGGCTGTACCCGACGGCGACCGGGCGCGTCGTCCAGGACGGCGCGAACCAGCTCACGACGCCGATCTGGGCCTGGGACCCCGAGCCAGACCGCAACCCGGCCGAGCAGGCAGGCGGCCTGGTCCGGGACTACCTCGGCGAGGACAGCGACGGGCCGCTGCACAGTTACTTCGGCGCCGTCGCCGACCTGTACCGGCCCGGCATGACCGACAAGCTGAGCGCCGGACTGGCCGCCCTGCGCTACGTGCAGGTCGGCCGGGACTCGATCACTGAGCGGGCCGCGCATGGCGATCCGCCGGTGCTGCAGCAACTGCTCAGCGACCTGACGGAGTACACGATCGGGCTGCGGCTGTACCTGGCGCCCGGTGTGTTCGACTCCGGCGGCATCTATGGCTTCTACAGCCGCTTCCTCGGCGATGACTTCATCGTGAACGCACCGGTCGTGCAGGCCAATGCTGGCACCACCGAGATCGTGGTCACCGGCACCGTCATCTTCGGCGGGCTGCCACTCGCCGCCAGGATCGTGTTCACCGCGCCGGACGGGATCATCATCGCGTCCGGGCGGTACAGCTGCGCGCAGCCGTGGGGTGTCCAGCAGATCCCGTGGATCAGCTTCGGCACCCCGCAGCTCACGCTGGATACGCCGGACCTGCTGCTGCCGCCGTCCGGTGCGGCCGGCGGGACCGTGTCAGGTACCGCCGCGCACATCGCGTTCCGTCTGCCGGTCGCCGACGGGCACTGGCTGCTGGCCGCCGACTTCGATACGCCGCACCTCGACATCGAGGACTTCTTCACCGTGGCCGGCGGCGTCGACCTGGTCAGGGCACTGCCGTCACCGTTCAGCGGCCTGGCCGGCTTCGGCGTTACTAGCGCGCAGCTGCTGTACGACACTGGCACCGACGGCGGCGACGACGACGGCGGCGGCGACGACAACGACGGCGGTTCCGACGGTGGCAGCGGCGAAGTCGTGCTCGCCGGGTTCCGGCTCAGCACCGGGACGTCGTGCACGGTGGCTGGGATCGAGATCGACGACATCACCGCCGATGTGATCGTCCAGCGGCCGGCCGACCTCGCGCACCGGCGCACCGACTGGACCGTGCGCGGGGTGTTCACTCTTGGCACCGGGACAATCCAGCTCGCGGCGACCGGCCCGGACCTGGTCCTGACCGGCGCGCTGGTGTCCGGGCAGGTCGGCCTGGCGGACATCGTGGTCGCGTTCGCGCCGGGCGTCAATACGGCGGACGTGCCGCACCTGGCGACGATCACCGGGTTCGATTCCTCGTTCACCCCGGCAACCGGCGACTACGAGGTCAGCTGCGAGCTGGATACTGAGTGGCCGGTCATCGTCGGCGGGACTGAGTACTTCGCCATCACCGGCCTGCGCTTCACCGCGACTCAGCTCTCTGGCATCGTCGCCGGGCAGGTCAGCGGCGACGTGCTGCTGCTCGGCACCGTCCCGCTCACTGTGACAGCCAACTACGCGGAGTCGCAGTGGACGTTCCTGGCCACCCAGCCGGCCGGCCAGCCGCTGGACCTGACCGACCTGATTGCGCAGTTCACCGGGTGGGAGATCACTGCCGAGTACGAGATCATCGACCTCGGGCTCAGTGTCGCCCCGGAGGGGGGAAGCTGGGTCGTCAGCGGGCGTACCAACGGGTCGTGGCAGGTCCCGTTCATCCAAGATCTTGAAGTATTGGCTGAGCTGCGCGCCGGGTACTCCGGCGAGTTCTTCGGCCGGCTGGAAGCCCAGCTGACCTGGCATGGCGCCGACATCACCCTGTTTTACGACTACAACGACTCGGTCAACTCGTTCGGCATCGTCTGGGGCGCGCTTGCGGGCACCCTGACCGGCCCGGACCCCGACACGCTGGACTACGTCGCGACGCTGACGTTCGACGACACGACCACAGTCGGGTCGATGATCGCCACGATGGTGTCCTGGGCGACCGGGTCGGCCGTCGAGCTTGAAGCGCCGTGGAGCATTCTCAACGCGGTGCCGCTGGCGAACCTGGCGCTGACCTACACGTTCAACGAGGACTCCACCCGGGACAAGGTCACGTTCTCGATCGACGTCGGCCCGATCGAGCTCGGTTTCGGCCGGATCGACTCGATCAGCGTCGTCTACGACGACGACGACGAGCGGAAGGTCGCTGTCACGCTCGCCGGGTCGTTCCTGTGGAACACCGGCACCGACGCGGTCGGCACTCCGGGCACGCTCGGCCCCTGGGACGCGTCCGAGCCTGGCGCCGCCCCGGCCCCGCCCGGCATTGGCAACAAGTACCTCGACGTGCGGATGCTCGCGCTCGGTCAGCACGTCACTACCACCGGGCTGACCGCCGCGACCAGCGTGCCGAAGGCGATCGAGCTGATGTCCACGCTGGAGCCAGCGTCGGCCGACACCATCCCCGGCGTCGAGTTCAACCCCGCGGTCGGCTGGATTGTCGGCGCCGACCTCGGCTTCGTCAGGTTCGGGCCGGATGACGGCGACGACGGCGACCGTGCTGGTTCAGGCGGCAGTGGTTACCTGGTCACCACCCAGATCGTGTTCAACGACCCGCTGCTGTACGCGCTCCGGCTGGCACTGGCAGGCCCGGCCGCGAAGATGTTCGCCGGGCTGGACATCCAGATCATGTACCGGCAGGTCAGCGACACCGTCGGGGTCTACCAGGGCGAGATCGCGCTGCCCGACGCGATGCGGCACCTGAACCTGGGCGGGTATGCGATCACGCTGCCGGTCTTCGCGATCGCCGTCTATACCAACGGCGACTTCCAGGTCGATCTCGGCTTCCCGTGGGGCGGCGACTTCAGCCGGTCGTTCACCGTCGAGGCGGTCGTCGCGCCGGGCATCCCGGTGACCGGGTCGGCGGGCTTGCACTTCGGCAAGCTGTCCAGCGCCAGCACCGACCTGGTGCCTGCCGCGCAGAACGGCACGTTCAACCCGGTTCTGGTGTTCGGTGTCGGGATGCAGATCGGCTTCGGCAAGTCGGTCGAATACGGCGTGCTGAAGGCCGGCTTCAGCCTCACCGCGGCCGGGATCATCGAAGGCGTGCTGGCCACCTTTAACCCGTACCAGCCGGCGATCGGCTCGGCCGGCAGCGCGATGCAGGTGCAGGACGGGTACTACTTCTGGCTGCGCGGCACGTTCGGCATCGCCGGCCGGCTGTACGGGAGCATCGACTTCTCCGTGGTCAAGGCCGACGTGGACATCTCGTTCACGCTGATGCTGCAGATCACTTACGAGGCGTACGCGTCGATGTCGATCACCGTGATCGTCGCCGTCGATGTCTCGGTGTCGATCCGGATTGACGTCGGCCTGTTCACGATCGCGATCTCCTTCAGCTTCTCGATGCGCGTGCGCGAAACCCTGACCATCGATAACGGTGGCACCCCGCCGTGGATAACGACCGGCCCGTCGGCTGCCCGGCTGGCGGCGGCACAGCGCAGGCACGTGCATCTGCGGCGCCCGAGCCCGGCCGCGATCCGGGCGGCTGGCGACCCGAACAAGTGGCGGCGGTTGCAGTCGGGCGGCAAGGCCCAGCTCTATGGCCTGATCGTGCCCGCGCTCACCGTCGCCCGCGACGAGAACGACCCCACCAAGCAGCTCGCCTGCCAGCTGATGCTGTCGCTGATCGAGAGCGTCCCGCAGACATCCGGCACGCTGGCCGAGGTGGTCGGCCAGGCCGCCGTGGCGGCCGAGACGTCGTTCGAGCTGTTCGCCAAGATGGTGCTGCGCTGGGCGATCAGCACGCTGCAGGCAGACAACGTCACGCCCACGCAGGTCGACGAGATGATCGTCACCGAAGCGGACCTTACCTACCTGCTCGACGTCGTGCTGCGGTCCGACAACGCCAACCCGGCGCCGATCGCCGCCGGCGACATCGACAACTTCATGTCCAACCAGTTCGTGGTGCAGTTCGGGCAGACGCTCCGGTCCGGCGCACCGAGCGGGACGGCCGCGACCTTGTTCCCGATTCCGCCGTCGCTGCGATTCGAGATCGCCGACTACGGCGACAGCTACCTGGGCACCAGCTACCAGCTGTCCGGGTACAACTCCATCAACGACGCCGGGCTGGCCAGCCTGCGCAGCTACTTCGATTCACTCGCCGTGCAGGTCAGCGGGGACCAGCCGGCTCCGGCGGCAGGCGCGGCCGCGACCGCCATGTCGATGGCGCAGTGGGTGCAGTCGGACTACTTCCTGCTGATCGCGCGCCAGATGGTGCAGACCGCGCTTGACTCGCTGCGCGACTACAAGTTCCCGCTCGTCAGCGAGTCCACCGGGGCCATCGTGACCAAGGTCAATGCCGGCGGCGACCTGTCCGGCGCCGACGCGATCACGATCGCTGACGTGTTCACGGCGAATCCGGCGCAGCCGCTGCGGCTCGACGCGCGGTTGTTCGTCGGCGCGCAGGTCCGGGTGCCCAGCGATGGCGTGGCGTCGTTCGAGACGATCGCCGTCACGACGCTGGGCTCGGCGGTCAGCGCGACCGTCCTGGCCCAGGCGAATGCGTCGAATGAGAACCTGCTGCGCACCGGCGCCCTCGTGCGCTACCAGGGCCAGGAGTACCGGGTCAAGGACAAGGACACGCTGATCGGCATCGCCTGGGCATTCGAGACCAGGTTCACCGAGTTCCTGAGCAGCGCTACCGACCTGCTCGCCGACCCCGGTCTGCTGGTCGCCGGCGCACTGATGGTCGTCCCGCTGATCAGCTACCAGGCCCAGGCCAAGAGCTCGTTCGCGTCGATCGCCGCGCTGCCTGCCTACACCTCGGCCGGCCTGCCATTCCAGCCGGAGGTCCTCGCGCTGCAAAACGCGGGCTGCCCGATCCTGCGGATCGGCGAGACGGTCAGCTACGACGGCGGGAAGTACGTGATCGGTGCGAACGACACGCTGGCCGACGCCGCCCGCGCGCTCGGTGCGCCGAGCGTGGCCCAGTTCCTGTTCCACAATCCGCTGCTGGGCTCGGACCGGCTGCTGGTCGACGTCGCCGTGGTGACGCTGCCGCCGTTTGAGTACCGGGCGATCGCAGGGGACACGCTCGGTGGCATTGCGACTCAGCTGGGGACTACGGTCGAGATCCTCGCGATGGCGCCTGGCAACGCCGGCCACCAGCTCTTCGCCGTGTCCGCGCAGACACCGTGGATCGACATCCCGCATCTGCCGAAGTACCAGGTGGGGCTGCTGATCGAGGAGGGGCAGCGCACGCTCGGCATCGCGCGGCTCTCGGCGATGGTCGCCAGGTACGGCATGCACGGGACCAGGCTGCCGACCGACGGCATCACCCCGATGGCGCGCGGCATGTGGGTCGTCCCGAGCGGCAGCACCGGGCTGAAGCTGCCGGCGATGGCCGGGCTGTACGCGCTGACCGGGCAGCAGATCGGCCTGCCCGACCTGACCTCGTCCAAGCCGTTCATTGTCGACCTCACTCCCGGTGCCTTCCCGCCGGGCTGGTACATCCTGACCGGTACCGGGTCGAGGCTGACCTACACGCTGACTCCCAGCACGCCGGACGGGCAGCGACTCACCGCGATCATGAACACGCTGGCCAAGGGCACCCCGGACATCGAGCTGAAGTACCTCGGCGCCGCGCAGATGTCGGACTCCCAGCCGGCCAGCTATCCGCTCACCACGGTGACCGACTGGCAGTCGCCGACCCCGGTCGCGCTGCCGTACGGCAAGGTGGCGAGCGACGCGACGGTCCCGTCGATGCGGCTGTGGACGCTGCCCGGTGCGCTGACCGCGCTGCCGGATCCTTCCGCGCCGGGCAAGGTCGCGCCGAGGTTCGCGATCACGATCGCCACCTACGACGAGGCGACCGGTGCCACCCGCAGCACCCCCGTCACCTCGCACGGCTGGGCGAGCGTGGTCGAGTTCGCCATCAAGCGGGTGCCGCCAGTGACCGGCAGCCCGTCAACGACGACGACGTATGAGATCTCCGGGGCCAGCGGCGCCGACGTGGTCGTGCTGGAGCGGATCGTCGACGAGATCGGCGCGGACGACGGTGCGTTCGCCCGGCTGATCGTCGGCTACCCGCCCGACGCCACCACGTCAGCGCCATCCGGCGTGCAGACCGGCGATCCGGATGTGGTCACGCTCGGGATCGCCCAGTCGAACCTGTCCACTACGACCCAGCCCTCGTCGGCTCGGCCGGCTGGGGCGGCGACCGAGGCCGGCGGTACCAGCGGGCTGCTCAACAAGGAGTCTGAGTTCGTCCGGCTGCTGTGGGAGGCGAGCATCACCCGGTCCGGCGGGTTCTACCTGTACTACTTCGACGCGGCCACGGGGGCCGGCCTGCCAGATCGGATCTTCGACGACCGCGGCGAGGCCAGGCTGCGGCTGATCGTGATCTACGCCTATCCGGGGACGCCTGCGGCCGGTGACCGGCTCAGCGACTACATGACCGCGGTCGTCACCGGCGACCGGATCGACACGTCCGCATCGGTGGTCGCGGCGCAGGCGGCGCCGATGGAGCCGGCCGTGTCCACGGACCTGCAGGGGCTGACCCTCGCCGGGATCGCCGAGCGCTCCTACTCCGACATCGGTGACCTCGCGGCCGCGAACCGTGACCTGCCACTCGCGACCGGCGCCGCGCTCGTCGTCAGCCGCGGTGTCTACGCCGCACCGCCGCAGGGTGTCACCCTGGTCGAGTTCCTCGCGCTGTTCCCGACGACGGAGGATGAGCTGGCGGCCGCGAATCCCGGCGGTCTGGACTGGCCGCTCGTCTTCCCGACCGCGATCTACCTGCCGCCGATCGATGTCACCGTGGGCCCCGACCCCGGCTCGGACGCGCTCGACAGCGTCGCGACGCTCGGCAGCATCGCTGCGTACTACGGCGTCGCGCTGACCCGGCTCGCCGTCGACAACGCCGACGTAGCCGACCTGTTCAAGCTCGGGCTGCAGATCACGGTGCCTGGCGGCCCGATGGTCGCCGCTGCGACCGTGCCGGTCGGTTCGGCCGCCGTCCTCGCCCGCAGGGACTCCCCGGCCCAGCTGCCGCCTGCGTCTTCGTCGCCAGACGCCACGTTCGGGCCATTGTTCCTGCAGAACACATTCAGCATGCTGAGCTACGAGATCCTCGGCAACGGGTTCTTCGCCGGGAGCAACCTCGGCCTGCCGGCCGGCCCGATGGTGCCGCCGCAGGATGTCTCCCCGAGCATGGACAAGGTGCGGCTCGCGCCGGACAGCTCGATCTGGGAGTACCGGCAGTCGGTGCCGTACTCCCGGTTCGCGACCGGCGTGGCCGGCCAGCTGCCTGGGCTGCCGGACCCCGCGGCCAGTCCTTACCTCGGGATCGGCTCGATCTTGCAGGTCACTTTCGGCTGGCAGGACTACTACGGCAACAGGCTGCGCACCACGCTGGACGCACCGCCGGACGGGTGGACCGGGCCGCTCAACGACCCTCCGATGCTGGCCGGGTATACCGACGCAGTCATGGGCATCGGCCAGTGGCCGTCGGTCTCCTCAAGCTGGCGGGTGCACGGGGACGGCGAGCCCGCACAGCCAAGCCTGCTGGTGACGCTGACGTTCGACCCGAGCCGCTACCAGGGCCCGATCACCGCCCGCTCACTCGACAAGATCGCCGTCGGGGTCTGGTTCACCGACCCGGTGGACTCCGGCTCCGCGGAGACGGTCGGCAACTACTCACTCGACGGCGACGTGACGATCGTTAGCGCGGTGCGCGAGACCGCCACCTTCGTGCGGCTCGTCATCAGCCCGAGGCTGGTGAACCGCCTGTACCTGCTGACCGTCTCCGGCGTGCGGGGGACCGGCGCTAACCCTGCGACCTACCACGGCACGGTCACGTTCCCCGTCACCGAAGGCGCGGTCGGTCACACATCGAGCATCCTGGCAGCGGCCGGGCGCGATCTTGCCGCGTACACGTCGCTGTACTACCAGCTCAATGACCCGCTCGGCGTCGCGGCGACGATCACCTCGTCACTGACCGGGCAGCCGGTCGATCTGGATCCCGGCCAGTGGAACGCGCTGCGCGGCTGGCTCTTCAGCGGCTCGCCCAGCGTGTTCGCCTTCCTGTCGGCCCGTGCCTCGGGTGACATCACCGTCCCGCCGCCCGGCCCGCACATCATCGCGAACCCGCTCGCCGCGAACCAGCTCGCCGACAGGCAGATCGTCGAGCTGACGGTCACCCTGGAGTTCCGCCGCACCGGTGGTGTTGTGCTCGGAGAGCTGGCCTCGACGCTGGCGGTGCGTTCGGCGACGACGCGGGTGCCTGCCATGACGACGGCCAGTGGCTCAGACCCGCTCGGCCTCACCGACTTCGCCGACGACTTCGAGACCGCGCTGTCCGGTGACGGCTACCGGCGCAAGGTCGCCGTCGGCATTAACCGCGCGACCGCCTCGGCCCCGGATCCGGGTGCGTCGCTGTGGGCGGTCCGAGTCGGCACTACACCTGGGCAGCAGGTGATCTCTTACGCCGTCAGCGACGTCGACCGGCCGCACCTGTTCGCGCCGCGACCGCTCTCCAATGAACTGCAGAGCCGGCAGCACGTCCACATCTACGACTACACGACCGGCGTCGGCCTCAGCGAAGACCCGGACCGCAAGCTCAACTTCGCCGATGTGGACATGGACGTGTGGGGCCGGATGCTGCTCGGCGCCGTGGACGAGTTGCTCTCGCCGGAGTTCACCGCCGCGATGCAGATCGTCCAGGCACAGCGCGAGATCAACTGGCTGCAGGAGATCCTGGACGCTAAGAGTGCGCTCGCGACCGCGGTCAGCAAGTGGATGATCCCGCTGTACGCCGAAGACGAGACCAGCGCCGGTTCGATTCAGGAGGCGTACTACCAGCAGTTGCTGTCCCGGCTGTCGAACGCGTACGACATCAAGGCCGGCATCGAGTTCACCGCCTTTGTCGCAGCCGATCCGCCGCTGGACGGCGAGACTCCGCCGCAGCTCTTCGGCGCCGTCCGCGACGACGCGGCCCAGGGTCTGCAGCGCAGCGATATCGCGCTCACCTCGCCCAAGCTCGCACTCGCTCCCGTGTCCCCGCGCGTATCCGCGCCCCCGCCCGCTCCCGATCTTGCGCCGACGTCCGCGTCCGATCCCGCGTCGACGACCGCTCCCGATCCCGCGTCGACGTCCGCGCCCCCGCCCGGGGCTGGCACGCCGCTGCCGATCCTGATGGCGGCACCGGACACCGTCAGCGTGGACGGCGCGGTCGTCGGCGCGGTCGACCTGAACCTCACCTGGGAGCCGTCGGCGATCGAGCACCAGATCGCGCAGCCGACCGGCATCGACGGGTACGTTGCCTCTAGCTGGCTGAGCTTCGTGCTGCCCGACGACAACCTTGCCGGGTCTCTCGGCACATTCACGGTCCCGATCGTGCTGCGGTCATTCCCGACCGGGCCGGCCGTGACCGGCCAGACCGGCGAGCGCTCGGACCCGAACGCGGCCGACCTAGCCGCGCTTACCAAGTGGACGTTCGAGTTCACCTGGACGCTGCCGTTCCACTACGTACAGGACCGGATCAAGGGCCGGGTCGAATTCAATGTCGCGCCGAAGCTGCCGGCCCTGGCGGCCCCCGACCTCTTCGCGGCGCTCGCCGAGTTCGCCACGGTCTACCCGCACATCCGCGCGGACCTGGACACGATCCTCGCCCCGATCGACGCGACGACCACCGATCCGCAGGCGTTCCACGACGCGAACGTCGCACTCGAATCGTTTGTCGACCTGCTCAAGTCAATCAATTCCGTTGCCAGTACCCCATCCGGTCTCGCGCTCACGGGGGCCGCTCGCGCTGCGGCCGCCACCGAGTACCCGTTCGAGGTTGTCGAGGGTGCGACCGAGGACGGCGACCTGCTCGTCACCGTCATCGGTGCCGCGCTGCCCGGCGGCGCCCCGGTGGTCGACATCAGCGGCTACGAGGCGGAGCGGTACGGGCCGATCGACCCGGAGCGGCACAGCTACGTGTACTCCGTCGGCTCGGCGCACCTGTCGCAAGTCGACGGCCAGAAGATCCCGGATCGCACGCTCGTCCTGCCCGGCCTGGACGTACTGCAGCGGCAGGACGCCTGGGCGAGCGTTCTGGTCACCCGCAATGAGCAGATCATCGCCGGCGGCCCGACGCTTGCCGCGCCGTTCGTCTACACCACGCCGGAGACTCGCTTCGCCGAACCGCTCACGCCGACGATCGACGCCGACGCCGTTATTAACATCGCCAACGTCGGCTCAGGCGGGCCGGACCGGACCCTGGACGCGCACCTGACCGCGCTATTCGACGCCCTGTTCGCCGAAGTGCCGGACACGGTCACCCACGTGAGCATTCAGGCCGAGGTCACTTACGCATATCAGTTGCTGACCGCATTCGACCCGATCGAACTGCCGGTCTTCTTCCAGCCACCGACGTCGATCGTCATTCGGGGATCGGGCGCGACGCTGCCCAAGATGACCGAGAACTGGAGCGCGGTCTTCAACGCATGGCAGGCGGCGCAGGCACCTGTCCCTGATCATGCCCGGCTGCACCTCGACCTCACGATCTTCTCGAACCTGACAACCCAGCCGATGCCCCTGCTGCGGCTGCGGAACGCCGATCTCGCCATCGTCGACATCGTGTAGAAAATCCGGCGATCGCCTGCCGATTTCCGGTCGCGTGCAGGCAGTTTCCGGTAAATGACGATGCGGCGACCGCTGTCATCCGGATATCCCGCAAAGAACCTGGATCAGGTGATAGTGGGGTATCATGCTCATATGGATATTGACTACGTTGAATTTAATCGTATTTTCGAATCCAGGAAAGCGGGCTATGAACGGCTTGCAGCAGAAGTAGATTTCATTCTGACAGACAAATTTAAGACACTCGATATCAAAATTCACTCTATTCGCACGCGCGTCAAGAAAAAAAGCAGCCTGCTTGAGAAAATAGAGCGAAAAGACTATGCCGACCCTTTCGAGGAAATCGAGGACATAGTCGGATCGCGTATCGTCTGCTTGTTCATGCCTGACCTCGTCAAAATCGAAAAGGTAATAGAGGAAGAATTTGAGGTAAACCGAGCGGAGAACTCGGTCGACGGAAGAGACCGGGATCGGACTGCATTCGGTTACATGTCGAATCACTATATCTGCCGGCTTCCGCGCAAGCATGCAGGTCCCCGGTATGATTCCGTTAAGGAATTCAAATTCGAGATTCAATGCCGAACGATCCTCATGGATGCCTGGGCTAGCGTATCTCATCACCTCCATTACAAAGGTGAGGTCAGCATACCGGAGCATCTCCGCAGAGACTTCTATGCACTCAGCGGCCTATTCTACGTGGCAGATAAGCACTTTGAGCTGTACTACGACGAGGCAGCTGCCTCTCGGCAGGCAGCAATGTCGAGAGCGAGTCTCGAAGTTCTTCCTGAAGATACTCCGCTGGATCTCGATACCGTGCAAGCTCTTCTGATCATGCTTTATCCTGATCGCGAACGTCCTACTCCTCGGATCGTTTCTGAATTCGTCGAGGAACTGGCTGCCGCCAGCTACGAAACGATCGGACCACTGCGCCGACAGCTGGAACGCGCCGTTGCTGCCGCGCTCGCGCTGGAGGGGGATTATAAATCCAGGATCCGTGACGGACGGTATACGAATGTTGGCTTTGCGCGACAGGCACTTGCTCTCGCTGATTCCGGATTCTCCGATCACTACGACGCGACTGGGAGATTGAAGCCCTGGGATAATTATCGATCGCTCCTGAGCTAAGTCCGGCTAGTCCGAGCACGCGGTCCGCATGCCGCCGGACTGGCCGGGTAACTCCTAACCTTGTAGCAGGATTCGTCTGCCTGCCGACCAGTTGGTCCCGGCCGGGGCCGGTGGCGGCAAGCTCCGGGAGAGGGCCATGTCCGAGCAGTCTGCCGTTTCTTTTGCCAGCCTACTTCGGCAACTGCGGACAGATGCTGGCCTGACCCAGGAAGGGCTGGCGAAAGCGGCGCAGCTGAGCCCGCGATCGGTCAGTGATCTAGAGCGTGGAATCAACCTGACTGCCCGGAGGGAGACCGCCAGGCTGCTGGCCGATGCGCTGAACCTGACCGGCCAGGCCCGTGCCGAGTTCGAGGCAGCCGCTCGGGGACGGCCGCTGGCCAATGGAGTTCCCGAGTCGGCGGTGCCGGCCGGTGGGATCGCGGCGGCCACCCGCACGCTGCCCCGCGACGTCGCCAGCTTCACTGGCAGGGAGCTCGAACTCGGTCAGCTGGCCAGCGCGGCGCAGGATGCCGTGGGTTCGGGCGGAATAGTCGGCATCTGCGCCATCGGCGGGATGGCCGGGGTCGGCAAGACGGCCTTCGCCGTGCATGCCGCGCACCAGCTGGCGCCACGGTTCCCTGATGGGCAGATCTTCCTGCCGCTGTACGGCCACACGCCAGGCCACCTGCCGGTGGATCCTTCGGATGCCCTGGTGAGCCTGCTGCTGACCGCCGGGGTGGCCACCACTCAGATTCCAGTAGGCCTGGAGGAGCGGGCTCGCCTGTGGCGCAATCATCTGGCAGGCAAGCGACTGCTGCTCCTGCTCGATGACGCGGCCGGACATGAGCAAGTCCGACCACTATTGCCAGGTACCGCCGGAAGTCTCGTGCTGGTCACCAGCCGTCGGCACCTGACCGCGCTGGAGGACACCCGCACGATCAGCCTCGACATGCTCCCGCCCGCGGAAGCCGCCGAGCTGCTGATCCGCCTGGCCGGCCGCTCCGGGCAAGATCCATCGGACCCGTCGATCGGGGAGATCACTCGCTCGTGCGGTTACCTGCCGCTGGCGATCGGAATGCTGGCCCGCCAGCTGAACCATCACCCCACCTGGACCGCTGCCGCACTCGCGGCTGACCTGGCGGCGGTCAGGGATCGGCTGGAGCTGATGCGCGCTGAGGACCTGTCTGTCGCCGCCGCGTTCGACCTGTCCTACCGTGATCTTACCGAGGATCAGCAGCGGCTGTTCCGCCACCTCGGCCTGCAGTTGGGCACCGATGTCGACGCCTACGCCGCCGCGGCCCTCGACGGCACCAGCCCGGATCGGGCCCGGCGCCAGCTGGATACCCTCTACGACCAGTACTTGCTCACCGAGCCCGCCCGCGGCCGCTACCGCCTGCACGACCTGATCCGCGAGCATGCACGGGTGCTTGCCACCGCCGAGCCGGCGGCCGATGCCGACCGCGCCCGCGGCAGGCTCCTGGACTACTACCTGCACACCGCACGCGCTGCGAGCCAGCACCTGATCCGGCGCCCGCCAGCGGGCTTGCCCCCCGTGACCGGCAGCCGGCCAGCCTATTCACCGGACCTGCCGACACACCAGGCCGCAATCTCGTGGATGCACGCCGAGCGCCTTAACCTGCACGCTGCCGTTGGCTATGCAGCCGTCAGCCATCAGCCTCGCTACGTGATCGCCATCGCGGCCACGATGCACGGATTCCTGCGTGTCCAAGGTCACTGGGACCAGGCGCTGACGCTTCACCGCGCCGCCATTACCGCGGCTCGTGCCGCCGGCGACCGGATCGCCGAGGCTGGCGCTCTGGCCGACCTAGGCGACGCTCAGTACCTGTCCGTGGACTACTCCGCGGCGGCCGTCGGTCTCGCTGCGGCGCTGGGACTGTACCGGGCCGGCGGCGACAGGCTCGGCGAGGCAAGCGTGCTGAGCACCCTGGGTGTCGTGCAGCAGTCGACCGGGGACTATCCGGCGGCGGCCGCCAGCCAGGAACAGTCGCTGGAGCTGTACCGCGAACTCGGCAACACCCGCGGTGAAGCGGTCGCGCTCAACCGGCTAGGCCGCTTGCGATTCGCGGCCGGAGACTATCTCGCGGCGGCCGCGGACGAGGAACGGGCGCTCGTCCTGTATCGCGATGTCGGCGACCGGCTCGGGGAAGCTGGCGTTCTAGCCAACCTCGGCGGCGTGCGGCAGGCGACTGGAGACTATCCCGCGGCTGCCGTGAGCATTGCCAGGGCACTAGCGCTGCACCGTGACGTCGGCAATCGCCTCGGCGAGGCCAATGCCCTTGAGGACCTTGGCGGCGTACAGCATGCGATGGGAGACTATCCGGCTGCTGCTGCCAGCCTCACTGAGGCGCTAGCGCAGTACCGTGACCTCGGCAGCCGGATCGGCGAGGCCCGCGCACTCAACCGGCTCGGTGCCGTGTACCAGCGGACGGGGGATTACCCGGCGGCCGTCAGGAGCCTTTCTCGTGCGCTGGCGCTGCACGAGGAACTGGGCAGTCCGCTCGGCCAAGCGCAGGTCCTCAACACTATGGGTGAACTGTCACTGGTATCCGCGACGCCCGCCCAGGCGCAGGCCCGGTTCGAGCAGGCTCGTGCGATTGCCGCGAGCATTGGCTCGCTGACTGAGGAAGGGCGCGCTCTCGAAGGCATCGGACGATGCCGCCTCCAGGTGGGCCAGGCGGGCGTTGGCGTCGCCTCGCTACGCGAGGCATTGGCGATCTACGTGCGGATCGGATCGCCAGGTGCCAAGCGCATTCAGCAGGCGCTCGCCAACCTTGGTAGCTGACCCGGCTCTGCGCCAATGGCTCTCGACCAATAGCTCTGCGCCAATGCTGAAGGTCCCAGACTGGCTGAACTGGGCGGGTACCTCCTGGTCATGTCACCCGCTGCGGGCCGGCGCATCCGCGGTCTGGATTCAGGTGGGGATCGGAATCTGGTTGCTGATGGCGCCGCGCGGCATGCGCTGAGCACGGGGTGAACGGACGCCGTGGCATGCCCTGAGTGCCCGGCTGTCCGCCGCCATGACCGGCACGTGTGCGCATCCCTCACCTCAACACCGCGGCCAGTGTCCTGGCGGCCGGCTCAGTTGTTGTCGTAGCGGGCGAGCAGCGGAACGAGTACCTGGGCTCTGGGGCTGCCCCAGCCCGTGACCGGATCCCAGCCGCGCACCGCCCGATAGCCCCTGATCGTCTCGGGCGGGAACGCCACAGTACTGTTCCCCGCCGTGATGTCATGAAATGCCCTACCGTAAAGCACGCTCCGGCCGATGCGGTAGATGGCCGGGTTGACGAAGCCCAGGTGGTGGCCAGCGTACTGATCTGCGAGGGCGATCAGCCCGGCCCAGAACGGGGCGGAAGCGCTGGTCCCGCCACTATTGCGCACATAGGTCCGGCCGTTGTCGCTGATCACCAGCGCCATGCCAGTGTGACCGGAAGCGTCGCCGGCCACGTCGGGCACCGCGCGGGTATCCCCGATGCCGGGCACGCCGTTCTGGTAACCGGGCCGGGGGAGCCGACTGCTGAGTCCGCCGCCTGATGCCTGGAAGGCCGTCCCCGGGTTGCCGAACGGGAGGCCCCAGGCGGCCTCGCTGACGTAGGCGCCGCTCTTATGGCTGGCGGTAAGGCTGGTCCCGCCGACGGCGAGCACCAGCGGATCGGCGGCTGGCAGGTTGACCTCCTTGACCGGGGTGAAAGTCCCCCCGGTGAGGGCCTTGATCAGGGTGCACGGCTCGCCTGCCGCGCCGACGTCACCGGATGCGGCGACCACCGTCACATGCTGGTCGGCGGCTGCGCGCAGCGCGGCATGCAGCCGGGCCACCTCGCCGGGGGTATCGCAGTGCTCGCCGCCGGTCTGCCCGGCGGCGCTGATCGAGATGATGCCGCCGCTGGTGAGGCCAAGCCGAATCGCTGCCACGGCGGCCGCGGTCGCGTTCTTGGCGTTGTTCAGTGCCGTAGCCTTGACGAGCACCACGAGGAGGGTGGCGGCCGGGGCCACGACGTGCACCATCTCCAGGTCGAGCACTTCCTCCTCGTCGGCCAGCCAGGGTGAGGCCGGACCGGCGAGCCTGGTCAGCACCCGCAGTCGCACGGCGGGCAAGCCGAACAGCCGGTCAAATCGCGCGAAGTCCAGGCGGATGTCGCTGACCTGCGGCATGGATTGCCGTGACGACGCGAGTTCGGGCAGCACCACGGTCTCGCCTCGGCCGTCGATCCCGCGATCAAGAAGCGGCTGGATGCCGTAGGCGACCCGGAACTGGTGCGGCGTATAGCAGGTCGCCAGGGAATCGCAGTCACCCGTACCGCCAGCGATCTGTCCGACGGGTACAGTCGCGGTGCTTCTGGCAGTCGGCCCGGACGTGCAGGCGGCGAGCAGCAGGCTCGCCATGGCAAGACCGGCCGCCATACGCCATGGCCGCAGGTCCGGCGCGGTACCCGGGCGAGTGCCGAGCCTGAACTTGATCACGTTGTCTCCTAGAGGTTTCGCCGGGCTTGACTATCACGCTAGGTTGCTGCTGGCCGGCCGCGACATACGGCTGAGCGGCGTCTCAGGATGGACCTAGATACACCGTCGTGCCGCCCGTCCCAGGCCATAGCCGGCCGGCTCCGTGGCGCGCGGACTGGGGCAGCGAAGGGATAGCTATGCGGGATCTGGCGGCCAAGGTCGCGGTAGTCACTGGAGCGGCCAGCGGTATCGGCCTGGCGCTGAGCCGGCGTCTCGGGGCGGACGGGATGCGGGTGATGATGGCGGACATCGAGGAGCCAGCACTAGCCGCCGCCGCTCGCAGCCTGCAGGCGGAGGGAATTGAGGCGGTCACGGCGATGACAGATGTCAGCGACCCGGACTCGGTCGATGCCCTGGCCCGCGCCACCCTCGACCGCTTCGGCGCGGTGCATGTGGTCTGCAACAACGCAGGGGTGGCCGGCGGCGGCCCGGCCTGGCAGATCCCGCTGCCGACCTGGAACTGGATCGTCGGCGTCAATCTCTTCGGCATCGTGCACGGAATGCGCTCGTTCGTGCCGCACCTGATCGCGCAGGGGGAGGGCCACGTCGTCAATACCGCGTCGATCGCCGGACTGGTCGCCGGGCCGTGGCTGAGCGCTTACAACGCCACGAAGCACGCGGCGGTCGCCGTGTCGGAGTCCCTGTACCACGAGCTCGCGGCGCTCGGCTCGCCGGTCGGAGTATCGGTACTGTGCCCTGGCTTCGTGCGTACCAGGATCGGTGCGGCCGACCGCAACTGGCCGGCCAGCTACGGCCCGCTGCCGCCAGCGCAGGAACCGCTTGGCCGCGAAGACGTCCGGCAGGCCGTGTCCGCGGCGATCGAGAATGGGCTCGATCCGGCCGTCATCGCCGATGCCGTCAGCGCTGCCATTGTCGACGGCCGGTTCTGGATCCTCACGCACCCTGAGCTGAACGACGCGGTCCTGGGCAGGTACAGCGATGCCGTGCAAGGACGCAACCCGCAGTCAGCCATTCTCGGCTGAGCTAGTTGCTCCGCCAGAGCCAGTCGCGCCGCTCAGTGTGGCGTAGTCACCTGCTGACCCGCGCCGCCAGGCCCGCCTAACTCTCTGGCAACGTACGGTATCTGTGCAGGCTTCGGCCCGCCGCCTGCCGGGCCTGCGGGTGCGGCGGAGATGATGTGCTCATGAGGACCTGGCCGCGACTGGTGACGGAGGATACGGTGTGAGGGCGGTTGTCTACTCCGGTTACGGGGTGGCTCCGGTTCTAGCGCGGGTTGACGATCCTCCCTGCCCGGACGGCGGCGTGGTCGTGGCGGTCGGCGCGACCGGGATATGCCGGTCCGACTGGCATGCGTGGCAGGGGCACGAGCCGGTCGTGCTGCCGCACATCGGCGGGCATGAGCTGGCCGGAACGGTCGCGGAGATCGGTCAGGGCGTGACCAGGTGGCGCGCGGGGGACCGGGTCACGGTGCCGTTCGTCTGTGGCTGCGGTGTGTGCGGATACTGCCTGGCGGGCGATGCGCAGGTCTGCCCGGATCAGACCCAGCCGGGGTTCACCGGGCCCGGATCGTTCGCCGACCTTGTGGCGATCGCGGCTGCCGACACCAACCTGGTGGCGCTGCCTGAATCGGTCAGCTTCGTGGCCGCGGCGCCCCTGGGCTGCCGGTTCGCTACGGCATTCCGGGCGCTGACAGTCCATGGCCGTCTGCATGCCGGTGACTGGCTGGCCGTGCACGGGTGCGGTGGGGTGGGCCTGTCCGCAGTGCTGATCGGCTCGGCGCTTGGCGCACGGGTGGTCGCGGTCGACGTTTCCGAAGCGGCGCTGGATCTTGCCCATGATCTCGGCGCGGAGCAGGTCATCAACGCTGGCCGGATCCCGGATCCGGCGGCCGCGATCACCGAGATTACCGGCGGTGGAGCGCAGGTCTCCGTCGATGCGCTCGGCTCGCCGGTGACGGCGGCTGGCTCGGTGCGCTGCCTGCGCCGCCGGGGTCGGCACGTTCAGGTCGGCCTGCTGCACGCCCCGCAGGCGACGCCGCCGATCCCGATGGACCTGGTCATCGCGCGCGAACTGGAGATCTACGGCTCGCACGGCATGGCCGCCCGCGACTACCCCGCCATGCTCTCGCTCGTCGCGGACCAGACCTTGCGCCCGGAGTTGGTGACCGGCGCGGTGATCGGCCTCGCCGACGCAGGGAAGGCGCTGGCCGCGATGGGCCGGCCCGAGCAGGTAGCGGGGATGACGGTGATCGACCTTGCTATTCCTCAGCGAATTCCAGACCCCAGCTGATCACGTTGACCGGATGCAGGCGGATGATGGCTCCGGGTGAGCCGCCGCGCCGGAAGCTGCGCGGGACGATGGTTCCCCGCAGCCGGACGAGGGAGCCTCATGATCTTCATTGCCGCCAAGTTCAGGGTACTGACCGAGTACGCCGACCAATGGCCGCAGATCGCCGGCGCGTTCACCGAGGCGACGCGCAGCGAGCCGGGATGCCTGTGGTTCGAGTGGTCCCGAAGTGTGGCAGACCCAGCGGAGTATGTTCTGATCGAGGCGTTCCGCGACGATGCGGCCGGTGCCGCGCATGTCCAGTCCGAGCACTTCAAGAACGCGCAGCAGTCTTTGCCGTCGCACCTTGCGCAGACCCCGCGGATTGTCAACATGAACCTTCCGCAGGACGACTGGTCACTGCTAGGCGAGATGGCCGTTCCCGGACAGGACTGAGTCGCACCACCGTCGAGGTTCGGCCCAGATCGGCTCGACCCGGCCGCCGTCGAGCACCTGGCTTCCTGGCGGTCGGCGGCGGTGACTCACTCCACAGCGCATCCACCACGTTCGCGTCCGCCCCGTGCAGCAGCGGTGTCAGCACCGGCGGCACGCGCTTGGAATCAGACTCGGACTACAGCAGCCGGTCAGCCATCTCTCGCCGGGCTGGTCCGGGCTGCCAGAGTCACGTTCCAATCCTTCTGGACAGCGGCCGGTCACGCCATTTCTGGCACTCCTTCACCACGAATGTATCTAGTTACGTCTAGTAACCGCCGCGAAGTCCACACATATCGGGTCTTCGCATCAAGATCGAATAGGTTACCTTCACAATTGACAGTTGACATGTTTCCACTATCTATTTTATGCTCAGGAAAGGTGCGCGGAATTCGCTTTGAGTATAGAACTGTCCGCGCCACGTCATCGTAGTCGAGAGGAGGTGTCATTTAATGCCGGAGAATATTCTGGACAGTCGTGACTCGGATCAAGACACCACCAAGTGGTAAGTATCTCATGAGCGGGTGGTTGGATGGGGTGGGTGCCAGCCGTGCTGCGGACGGTACCCACCCACCGCCGTATTGGTCTTCGGTTCGCGGAACTGATGCACGAATGATCGATCTTCGAAGCGACACGCGCACGCTGCCGGACCGGGCGATGCGCGCCGTCATGGCAACGGCTGCGGTCGGGGATGACAGTTTCGGGGACGATCCGAGCGTGCGGGCATTGGAGGAGCGCGGCGCAGCGCTGGCCGGGAAGACCTCCGCGCTCTTCACATGTGGCGGAACGATGAGTAATCTGCTCGCCATTTTCGTTCTGCGGGCGCCGGATAAGCCGTCAACGATCGTTTCGGGTTCCTCCGCTCACCTTCTGCATCACGAGAATGACGGAGCGCGAGTGCTCGCCGGTTGCGAGACGATAGCCGTGGCCGACAGTCCGCTCGGCGAGCTGGACCTGGCCGAGTTGGTCCGTGAGCTGGCTCGCGCGAAAAACCGCGGCCGTCATGCGGTGGTCTGGCTGGAAAACCCCAGCAATCGCCGCGGCGGCAGCGCCATCGGTATATCGGCGACTCGGCAGCGGACCGAGGTGGCGAGGCAGCATGGCGTTCGGGTGCACCTGGACGGCGCGCGGCTGCCAAATGCGAGCGTCGCCCTCGGCGTCCCCATGGACGAACTTGCCAAGACCGTGGATACCGTGGCCATCTCACTCTGCAAGGGCCTGGGCGCACCAGCCGGATCCCTGCTGTGCGGCGATCGCGACCTTATCGAGCGGGCTCGCTACTTCCGGCGGATGCTTGGCGGCACTATGCATCAGAGCGGCATTCTGGCAGCAGCCGGGCAACTCGCTCTCGACCGCATACCTCGGCTGGCTGAGGATCATCGACGCGCCGAGAGACTAACGGGACTACTACGTACGATGCCGGGCATATATGTACAGGCGGTGCCAATGCCAACTAACATCGTGATTATGCGGTTTCCGGGCTTATCCTCCACTGTGTTGCTGTCCCGCCTTGCTGACCTCGGTGTGCTGGGTCTGCCACTATCCGATGAAGATGTGCGCTTCGTTGTGCACCGGGAGCACACGGACGCCGATATCGACACGGCGGCCTCCCGCTGCGCCGAAGTTGCGCAGACTGCGATAACAGCCGACAGCCAATTCTTGCCACGAAGTGGCTGAGGAGAGGAAATGCTGGAACAGGTCAGCATACCCATGGCAAGAGCCGCGCTAGCGGAGCGCGGGTTCGCACGGCTCGACGGCCTGGCTGACAGCGCGACACTCGACAGTCTCCGTCGGTCAGTGGCACGGCTGGAACAGCAAGCGCTGGGAACGACGCACTCGACGCCGGACATGGTACTGCAGGCGGACATGGCCGGCGGGTGGGCGGCGTGGCAAGGAGGCCAGCAACCGCTCACTGGCGTGCTGCGCCTGGTGGGCAGACTGCACGAGTATGTTCCAGAGATCGGCGAGTTCGCTGACAGCATTGCTATTAGGTCCGATATCGTCGACGCGGTCGCTGGTACCTCCGTGTGACTGGTGAACTCGTTCCTGTGGGCGAAACCCGCCGTGGTTGGGTCGGCGAAGCCCTGGCATCAAGACATGGCTTTCGCGCCGCCAGGGTTTACCCGCGACTATTCGACTATCGTGACCTTATGGCTCGCCCTCGACCGGGTGGCTGAGCACAATGGATGCCTGGAGTTCATGCCGGGATCGCACCGCATGGGTCTGTTGACGCACATCGGTGACCGGGAACGTACTGCGGGCGAGCCGCCGCTCCCCGGAGCCGTCGAGCCGCATGTCGACATGACTGCCACATTTACTGACGTATCGTCCGCTTCGATGCCATTGGACGCTGGGTCTGCGGTGATCTTCGATGGCTTTGTCCTGCACCGTTCCGCTGCTAACCGTAGCTCGGCGCCTCGCAAGGCAGTCAGTTTCGTCTACGCGCTGCCCGCTGCGGGCTGATGACCTGACATGTCAGAGCCTCCAGCGCTCGCTGAGCGCCGCTAGGGACCGCAAGAGTCGGTGTTCGACGCCGTGGTGGCCGCCGGGGTACTCCTCGTAGACATGCGGGATGTCGGCCCGTCCGAGAGTGGCGTGCAGCGCACGCGCACCCCAATTCATGGCGTAGTCGTCCCGATCCCCAGCATCGAGGAACAGAAGTCGAAGTTCGGCCAGCGCCGGGGCGTGTTCGGCCACGATCCGAACCGGATCCAGAGCCAGCCAGCGGTGCCATACGTCATCACGGAACACTCCGGACTCTGGGTCGCACGGAAACTCCTCGGCAAGCTCGGTCGCCGTTGCCGGGGCATAGCAGAGCGCCATCGCCAGCAGGCTCATGGCGATCATGTAAGGGCTGTCCTTGGGGAAGATCGCGCGTGGATCAGCGATGAACGCGCCCAGTCCGCCGTGCGCGCGATAGGTGTCCAGAGCCTTCGGCAGAAGAGGCAGATAGGAGAATTCGAAACCAGCGTCGGGGGAGTGCGCGCAGACCGCGTCAAACAATCCAGGTCGGCACATGGCTGTCATGATGGCGCCGTAACCGCCGCTCGACTTGCCGATGATAGCCCGGTATCGCGCGCCGAGCGTTGGGAAGGTTTCGTCCACGAACGGCACGAGTTCGTCAATCAGATAGCTCTGGTACCGGCCGCAGCGTGGCGAATCGAGGTACTGGGAGCCGCCGTAACGCGTGGAGCAGTCGGGTAGCACAACGTGAGCCCGAGGGATCTGTCTCGCCTCCATGGCCGGTCCCAGCAGCTGGGGCAGTGACCTGGCCAGCGCGTTTCCGGATATCAAGTCGCAGCCCCGTGCGCCGTAGCCGGCCAGCAGATAGACGACCGGCAGGCGCTCCCCGGGCGACAGCCCGTCAGGCGGAGTCAGCACGAACAGGTCACGGATGTGCGGATCGTTCAATGGATTTTCCCGCAGGACATCGCTGGTGTGGGTGAGCTTGGCAACCTCGCAGGTCTTCCAGGTCATTCCGCCATTATGCACCGACGTCTCCCAGCCTCCCTAAGCCCGCACGCATTGGCGGTCGGCGCGCGCCGCGGGTGGCCTACCCCGCGCACCGCGATGATGACCGCCGCGCCGTTGACACATCACCGGCGTTATCCTAGAATACCTGCTGGGTGTATCGCTCCGCCAGTTGCCTATGAAAGGCTACGACTAAGTGAGCCGGTTAATTGATACGCTTCCCGCGATCGACGGAACTTCCGATGAAATGTACTGGAAGACGGTCTCCTCGGTAGTTGAGATGCTCAACGGACGAGCGGCGGCCGCTGATTCAGTTAGTGAATTCGCTGAAGTTTCTAAATCTCATCCCGAATGGCCGATACGCGCTGCGGCTGTGCGGCTGCTAGGTCAATATCATGGTGATTCTGAGGAAGGCTCGCGAGCCGTGGCAGCGGCCACGCACGACAGGGTCGACTGGGTAGCCTTCACGGCTATCAAGACGATCGATCTGCACCGCATTCGGATAGCTGTCACCGACTTGATCAAGATTTCCGGGTTCCCTAGTAACTTTACGAAGCCGATGTTCGCGAGGAAGCCCGTGGGCTGCGGTGCGGCGTTCACTAAGCACGCCCTGATCGCCATATTCGACTCCCGCGATCCCGCTGTCCTGCGCACTCTCGAGGATGAGTACTTCGCCGACACGGTCGCGACGGTGGCTAGGAAACGGCGGCTCCGCTCAAACGAAGACGCCGTACTCATACCCGAAGGGCCGTTCATCGCAGGCGCAACCGTCACCGAGATCGGGTCCTTTCAGATTGACACCCGTGACAACGCGCTGCGCGCGGTCGAGATGCCGGCTTATTATATCGACCGCATTGCGGTCACGAATGCGCGATACCGTACTTTCATGGAAGACACCGGAGGCAGCACGGAATTCGATCACGTTGATCAGGATCCGCGCCGTGACCACACGCCCGCCCATTGGCACGACCGGCGATTCAATAAGCCCGACTGGCCGGTAGTGGGAATGGACTGGTATGACGCTTGGGCATTCTGCCGCTGGGCCGGCGGTCGTTTGCCGAGCGAGAACGAGTGGGAGAAAGCGGCGCGTGGGGTCGATGGCCGAATCTTTCCTTGGGGAAGCTCGTGGGATCCGGACTGTGCCAATTATGTTGAGCGTGCATACGACTGTAAAGTTGCCAATCTTGCCGAGCTTGAGAGGCTGCTGATCACGACGGACGACGACGGGCACTATCCACAGACCCCCGTGATGGCCGCTGACAGCCTTCCGTCGGGCGCCAGCCCGTACGGGCTGCTGCACATGTCAGGTAATGTCTGGGAGCTTACTAGGACGAATTTTTTCACCCGCGAGGACATGGATCCCTTTTTCCGGGGCCGCGAGCCCGTTGAGTTTATGAATCGCAAGGATGCGTTTCACGTCTTGCGGGGCGGAACGTGGACCTCGCCCCCGGTTTGTCTGACCACTTACTATCGCGGCAAGGATCTCTTGACTGACAAGCACAACGAAGTCGGATTCAGGTGCGTTTACCCAGTGCTGGAACCCTGATATGAGAGTCGTCTCGTTTGGGCATGCAGCGATGCTTGTCGAGACCCGCAATGAGCGCATTCTCGTCGATCCATGGCTCACCGACAGGCTAGACCGCTTCTGGGAACACTGGCCGCCGTTGCCGAAGGGCATCGAGGCTGAGTTGTACCCGCCCGTTGACGCGATCGTCTTTACCCATCATCACTTCGACCATCATCACTTCCCAAGCCTGTCCGGCCTGGCGTTGTGCCCGGAAGCTGACTTCGACGAGACGCTGGCTGAGCGTGCTACGACCCGGTGCTTCTATCCGCGAGGCTCGGCCGAGCCTCGGTTCAGCGTGTCAGGTCTGGGGCACCAGACGATCGCATGGACGCTCCGCCGGCTCGGCTTCACCAATGTGACCGGTGTTAATCCTGGCGAGACCTTGCGCATCGGCGAGACGACCATGCGGACTTTTCCATCGCGTGTGCCGTTTCCTGAGATGAGCCTCGTCTTCGAGACTAGTGAGGGCACAGCGATGCTGTGCGGCGACTCGCTGCTCCATCCGCAGACCGCCGAAGCCTTCACGCAGGCGGGACGCCCTCATATCGACGTGGCCTTCATACCCGCGCATAGCATCTCGCTTCCCGGCGTACTCACCGAACGGCGCCAGGTCACCAGGCCGGGCGAGGTCCAGCAGCGTGCGCGGGCGAACTTTGCCCGCTACGTCACTACCATCAACCCCGACGTGGTCGTGCCGTCTTCGTTCGGGTGGCGGGTCGCGGGCGAGGGATCGGGCGATTTCTTGTGGGCTAATCGGACGATCTTTCCCTTCACGCCGGTCGAGGCGCTTAGTTTCCTGGGGGAAACGGGCCGTGCCGGACGCCTGTGCGGGCCGGGCGAGAGGGTCCTGATCGAGCGTGGGGCGGTTGAGGTCGAAGCCGGCCAGCACGTCGCCGCGCCCTATGACTTCGAGACGACCTACGCTGAGGTAACGCTCGACCCCACGGTACCCGTGCCTGCGTTCGATCCGGCGTCGGACCGGTGGGGCGAGCAGCGCGAGAGTGCAGAGTCAATGGTTAACCGCCTGCTTGACGCGGTCGTGGGTACCGACTACTGGTACCGCGCGGTGGAATCGGGCGATACGCACATCATCGAAATTAGCGGTGACGACGGTGACAGCGGATTCGCGCTGGATCTGACCAGCCAGCGAGCGCCGCGCGTGAGCACTGGGCAGCGTGACCTCGACCACGGCTACACGCACATCGCCGGATCGACGCTGCAGGTGCTGCTGGACGCGGATCTGTTGTTCGGTAGCTCCTACGGCCTGTGGGTGAGTACCGAAAACCTGCTCTCGGCGGCTTTCCATCAACCGCGTTACTACGTGCGGCACGTAGAGAAAGTCCTCCCGGCGACACCCGCGTCCTTCACCCTGTGAGCGGAGGCCTGATGGCGTGCGGAGCCCGTTTCTGGAGGTTTATAGCAGCCATCGACGAGCATTGGAGCCAATTACGTGTGCGGCGTGGCGGGATATGTGGCGTTCTCGGGCGCGCCCGATCGGGACTGGATGACAGCGCTGGGACGTGCGATGACGGCGGCCATGGCCCACCGCGGTCCCGACGACAGCGGCGTTCATGTGTCGGCGGACGGCACCGTGATGCTGGCCAGCGTCCGACTGGCGGTACGCGATCTGTCTGTGGCGGGCCATCAGCCGGCCGAAAGCCCGGACGGGCGGGTGGTCCTCGCCTACAACGGCGAGCTATACCGGGTGCGTGGCGAGCGAGGGACCGAGTGGCCGCGCCGATCTACCGGAGATACCGAGGAATTCCTGCAAGTCATCCACGGCGCCAAGGACATCAGGCGGGCGCTGTCAGACATCGACGCGATGTTCGCCGCGGCGTGGTACGACGCCGCGGCCCGCACCTTGCGTCTCGCGCGCGACCACTTCGGGATCAAGCCCTTGCTCTACCTGCGCTTGCCAGACGGCCTGCTGTTCGCCTCGGAGGCGGCAGCGCTCTTCGCCACGGGGCTGGTGCGGCCAAGCGTGGATCCGCTCACCTTCATGCGCAAGGCGTTCGTGCGGATGGATGCCGCCGACGACCAGACCTGGTATCGGGGCATCCAAGCGCTGCCGCCGGCTAGCCTCCTTGAGGTCAGCGGCGGCACGCTGCGGATCGACCGCTACTGGCATCCTGAGATGCGCGACGATCCGATCGACGCGTCAGATCTGCGCGCGGCGTTTCGCGACGCGGTGGCACTGCGCCTGCCTTCGGACCGTACCCGAGCAGCGTTTCTCAGCGGCGGCGTCGACTCGTCGGCGATCTTCGTTCAGCTGCAGGATCTCGGCGTCGAGGTGCGCCCCTACGTCGTGCGGTACGAGGGCGCGGGCCTTGACCAGAACGAGGACCTTCCTTACGCGGTTCAGGTGAGTCGTTCTCGCGGGCAGCAGCCGAGGGTCTGCGACGTGCTGACGAGCGACCTGGACTCCTCGATCGACGATGTGCTCAGGCATGTTGACCGCCCGATCCTGCACGGGGCCGAGATCGCGATGTACTGCAGCTACCGCGCGATCGCGGCGGACGGAGCGACCGTCGTCTACTCCGGCCACGGTGCCGACGAGATGTGGGGGTACCAGGACGGTAGGTATTTCCCCATTGTCTCACCGGCCTTCCGCCCTGACATGCATTCGGAGTACTACCTGCGCCATCGTCTCTACGTCGACGAGCGGCCGAGGTGGCACGAGTTGCTTGACCTCCTGGCCCGCGCCGCTGGCGTGACCTCTGATGAGATCACCGATCTGGTGTGGGAGAAGACACTCGCCGCCTATCGGGACGCCGACACGCTGGACCCTAGCAAACGTGGGCGTTACCATTTGATGCGACGCTTCCTGGTATATGTCAATGAAATGGTAGACGCCACTTCCGCAGCGTTCGCGCTCGAAGATCGCCCAGCCTTCCAGGATGTCACCCTTGCGACAATGGCATTTTCCATGCCCGAGTACATCAAGAACCGAGATGGCCCCTCCGATTTCAAGCCGTTTCTTAAGAAGGCGCTGCGGGGACTGGTACCCGACGAGGTGCTCTTGCGCCGCAAAAAGGGCTTTCCCGCGCCCGATGACTCTAGTTACGCGAGACGCCTTCGAGCGCTACTGCAGTCGGAAGACCTGATCTTCGGCCTGAACGCCGAGACCATCGGGCTTGATACCTTAGGAATCAGCGAGCTGATATTCCTGTGGTCTACGCTTCGATGGTGTAAAATTAGGCAAATAACGCTATAGCCGTCGATCCTGGTCAGTGAGCGCCCTGCCCAACTCGGTCTGGTGATAAAGCACCGAGCGTCCGGTGCGCACGCTGGCGACGGCTCCGGCGTCGCGAAGTGCCGCGAGGTGATCTCCTACGGTGCCGAGGCTGAGACCGAGTTGCGCGACGAGCTGGCTGGTGCTTGCGGGAACGGCCAGGCTGCGCAGGACGGCTGCCCGGGTAGCGCCGATGAGCCGGTCAAGCCCGCCTGGCGAGCGGCCGCCGAACCGGGCCGCGATCCCGCGGGCTGGATAAACGATGGCATAGGCGCGGGACGGATCAATGCAGATCCACCCGATGCCGAGACTGCATGGGATGAGCAGCAATTCGGCTTCGCCGACGTCAAGCTCGCCGGATGCATGCTTGTTGACCTCGAGCCGTCCTTCGCCCAGCCATCGTATGCTGCCGTTCAGGCCGCCAAGGGCGTGAGCCCACCCGCAGGTAGCGAGCCATCCGGCGCGCTGCACCACGTCGCGCTGTAAGGCCGCCCGGATGCCGGGCCAGCCTGGCTCGATGAACTGCGCCCACAGCGTCGCGAGCGCGTCTGCGACGTGCTGCGCCACGTCCGGTCTGTCGAGTGCGGTCGGCAACGGCCCGCCTGCGCTGTAGGCAAGATCGCTGCGGGCCTTGTCGCCTGGAGTCGCGGCGACGCCAGCGAACTGCTCAGCGAACGTCGTGCTCATCCCCGGAGGTGTCGGCGTCATGAAATCCGGCAGGTAGTTATTGCCCGACCGCGCGATCGTGACGAGCGCGGCGAGCACAGGCTCGGTCAGCATCGCGTTGAACGCACGGCTGTGCGCCCTGACCCACGCGAGCGCTACGGGCGGCGGTGAGTGGCAGCCGCTGAGCAGCGTGAGCGCGGCGACCACCTCGGCCATCGGCGAGAGCGCGAAGCGGGTTCTGGCCAGCGTGTCCTGGTTGAGCCTCAGTACTGTCAATGTTTCGTCTCCAGGCGAAACAGTAGACCCGCCCAGTGGCTGGCCGTGACTCTGGGCCGGTGCGCACCTACCGGGAGATCTTCTCTGTCGCCGAGTTCCGGGCGCTGTTCGCAGGCAATGCCGCCTCGATCGCCGGGATGACGATGCAGGCCCTGGCCCTGTCCTCGCTGGTGTACGCGCGCACCGGCTCCGCGTTCCTTTCCGCGCTGGCTTACCTCGGCGGGTTCCTGCCGCAGGCCATCGGCGCGGCGACCCTGCTGTCGCTGGCCGACAGGGTCCGGCCGCGCAGATTCCTGGTGCTTTCCGCAGGAGTCCGCGCGGTGATCGCGTTTGTCTTAGCCGAAGCCGGCCTGCCCGTATGGGCGCTGCTCACCTTGATCATGGCCGCCGGAGTCTTTACCGCGCTTGACGGGGCGGTCCGCTCGGCCGTCCTTGTTGATGTGCTGCCCAGGGACGGCTACGTCCTCGGCAGGTCCGTGCTCAACCTCAGCGTCGGCGCCATGCAGATCGCCGGCTTCGGCATAGCGGGCGTCCTGCTGAACACCGTCGGCCCACGGCCGACGCTGCTCGCCAGCTGCGCCCTCGCTGTGGTCACCGCTGTGGTCACCCGTTGCACCCTGAGCGCACGTCCGTCAAGGACCAGCGGGTCCGGCACCGTAGCGGCCACGGTGCGCGGCAACCGGATCCTGCTCGGTCGCCGGCTCACCCGGAACCTGCTCCTGGCCATGTGGGTGCCCAACGGTCTGATCATCGGCGCCGAAGCGCTCTACATTCCTTACGCGGGCAAGGGCGCCGGAGCCATGTTCGTCGCAGCCGCCTGCGGGATGCTGATCGGCGATGTCGTGATCGGCCGCTGGGTAGCCGCCAGTACCCGCGTCCGGCTCATCACCCCGCTGCGGGTCCTGCTGGCACTGCCCTACCTCGCCTTCAGCCTTCATCCCGAACTCTGGGCAGCCAGCGCTATCGTGCTCGTGGCCTCGTTCGGCTTCTCCGGCTCCCTGGGCCTTCAGGACAGATTCGTCACCGCGGTGCCCGAGTCCATCCGCGGGCAAGCTCTTGGCCTCGCCGGTACCGGCATGACCACCGCGCAGGCAGTCGCCGCATTGCTCACCGGCATGCTGGCCGACGTGCTTTCCCCCGGATCAACGATGGCCATAGCGGCCATCACCTCGCTCGCCGTAACGGTGATGCTGATCCCCGGCCTGCGCGTTCAGCCCCGGCAGGGAACAGATGCTCCTTCAGCACCGGCACGGTCCTGACCGCATCCGCAGGCCGGTGAGCCGTCCCCGCGCCCCGGCCAATAACTATGCCTCAGGCGATGGTGCGCTATCCTTGGCTGTCCTGACGGAATGGAGGCATCTTCATGGAACCTCCGCGCAGCGCAGAGCAGCGCAAGCGGGATACGTTGTCCCGGCTTGAGAATGACAATGATGCCTGGGTGGCGTCGGCCGCGGCGGCCGGGGAAGCGTATCTCGTGCCCTTGTCGTTTCTGTGGGACGACGCGAAGCTGACCGTGGCGACCCCTGAAGCCAGCATTACCGGCCGGAATCTCGCGGCATCGGGAAACGTGCGGCTCGCGATCGGCCCGACGCGTGACGTCGTTCTCATCGACGGCCTCGTGGAGGTGCTGAGCCTGGAGGCAGTCCCCGAGGAACTCGCGCACGCCTTCGCGGCACGGCACTGGGACCCGCGCAAGAGCAAGCCCCGCTACGCCTTTTTCCGGATCACACCGCAGCGGATCCAAGCCTGGCGCGAGGTAAATGAACTCGCTGGCCGCGACCTGATGCGGAACGGGGTCTGGCTGAGCTGACTGCCGGGGCTCACCCTGCACGGCGCGGCGTGTACTGAAGCAACTGGTCGAGGTGGATCTCTCGGGCGGCACCGGTCGTCCCGCATTCACCTGGCAGATCGCGGCGGGGCAGGCGCCGATCGTCGTAGAAGTAGGTTGGTACCAGAGTCCCGTCCTGATCCTCGGTGAGCACTGGATTAGCTACCAGGAACTCACGAATGCTGTCGGTGTCCCGGCGTACGTACATCCTGATCGTGCTGTCACCGAGGAAGTTCGGGGCGCGCATCACCGTCGAGGAGACCCGCCTCTTCCATTGCAGGGTCCCCTTGCTGAGGAACGGCTCCGTGCCCTGGTAATCAATCGTGTCCACGCCGTTGCGCACTGCCCAGTCGATGAGGTTGGCGTACAGCAGCTTCATGGCGCCAGCTGAGTAGTGGCCGGTCTCGCCGCCCATCACACCGAGCAGGCGGACGGTCAGCTGTCGGTTCCTGCCGTCCCACCGGCATGCGATCCCCGCCACCGGGCCGTCCTCGTCAGACAGCAGGAAGAACCGCCCCCGCCGCAGCACGCAGGTCACGGCGGAATCCTCGGGCTCGACCCGGGCAAGCGCACCGTGCCGCCATGCCATTGTCGGCACGTAGGCGTACCGGTAGAAGTGCAGGAACTCGCCGAGTTCGGTGGATTCTCGCCAGTTCCACGGCCTAGCCAGGCGGAACCGTTTGAAATTCTCTCGCTCGCGGCGCGAGACGTGCTTCATAGTGTCCGCCAGGCCCTTGCTGGTGTCCAGCATGAAGTGCAGCCGCAGCGGGAAGTCCACGAAGGCGTCCTGCGGCGGGGCCGAGCGGCCAGCGGGCCGTTCGACAAGATGGATATCCGCGTCGACGGAGACCGGTTTGGCGGGGTCGTCCACGTAGTGCCGCCTGACAGTCCTGCTGCTGTGGTCTTGGCCGGTGCCCGCGCGCAGCTTCTCCAAGTAATCGAGGCAGTAGTGGCCGTACCGGCCCTGGTAGGCCAGGGAAGGCGACTTCCCGCCGTGATCGCTTCGCACGACCGTGACGCACGGATTGACCGAGCGCCAGAGCCTGCGGGCCGCTAGCACGGCGGCGGTGTCCCCGTTGCGCCAGGCATAACGGCTGTGCAGCAGGAACGCGCTCATGCCGTCATGACCGTATTGAAACGGGTCGACGGCCGGGTCATTGTCACCACGGAGTTGGCGTTGAGCACGTCGTAGCGGAACATACATCCAGCGTCCTTGCCGTCAACGATGTACGGGCTGACGACCCCGGACAACCCGATCTCGACAACTTCTTCGCTGGCCACGTCCCATAGCCGCATCGGCATGCTGGCGGGTTTGACGTATTCCTGGACGATCCAGCTGCCCGACCCCAGCGACCGGCCCACCGCGTCAGCCCAGTCGGAAGGACGGGCAAACTTGCCGACGAGGACCCCCTGACCGGAGTGGCCCGCCGCCATCTTAAGCACGAACCGCTCGCGTTCTCGGACGAGCAGTTCGCCGAGATCCCAACGCTTGGTGCGGTAGTTCACGAAACGCTGGTACACCACCCGGCTCCACGGCACGTATTCCGCGACCAGCCGCCGGTCCTGGTCGCTCATCCATGGCAGCCCCTCGGACAACAGCGCGAGCGTCTGCTTGTTGGCCAGCAGATAGGAGGAGTGAGGTGCCAAGGTCAGCTCAGCGGCGTCGGCAGCCGCGACTACCGGGTCGAGGCTCTGGCCGGCGTCAAGCCGGTCCTGCGATACGAACTGCTTGAGCGCGATGCCATAGCGTGCCCCATCAGCGGCGGCGCGCTGCGCCAATTCCTCGACCTGCATGCTGTCGGACCGGAAACCGCGGTGGCGGAAGTCGGTAACCTGGGTCTGCCATACTTCGGGTTCGGCTTGGATGTTCGCGGGTTCCTCCACCACGGCTACGCTTCGATCGAGACTCCGCCTGGCGCACAGCCGGTCGAGCGCCGCGGCTCGCACCTGAAACGGATCTGCGTAACCTAAGTCGTGCTCGGCGTAGATGGACGCCCAGGCTCGCTGGATATAGCTAGTGTGCGGGATCCCGCCGATGGCCGCGCTGACGTTGAACTCGATGAACCGGGGACCGTGCTCGGTGAGTACCGTATCCGGCCTGCTCTGCCAGGTGCAGAATTCCCATTCGGTGGCTTCATCGCCGAACAGCGGCAGGTGCTCCCGGGCAAGCCCCAGCTGTTCGGCCCGCTCGGCGGACGTCGCACCCAGACTCCAGCTCGCTTCGCGCAAGAGATTAAGTAACGCCAGCGCGGTCCGCTGCATTCGCGCATAGCCGGTGCGGCTCAGAATCAGGGGCGCGAGCGGGATCTGCGGCGTCCAATGGAAAGGCAGGTCTCGCATCCCCTCCTGAAGCCGTTCAACTACCTCGCGGGCGAACCCGGGCGTTAGCTGGGATTTCAGAACTTCGGCAGGGGCTTCGTCCAGAAGGCCGTCGATCACTGGAGCTCCAGCAAGGTGATGAGTTCCCCGGCATCGTGCAACCTGACCACGCGGTCCGCCTGGTAGGACGGCAGGATCGCGTCCCAGTAAGAGCCGGTGGCATGCACGACGATCCGGTCTGTGCGGACTGTGTCGCGATCGATGGCGTTGAGTATGCCGCAGGCGGCCATCAGCAGTGACCACTCACGCAACATGTGCGGGTCCTCAGGGAGCGGCAGCCAGTTACCGAATAGGTCACGGATCTCGGTGAACCGGCTGATGCATTCCCTCTTGGAAACCACGATCCCGCCGCCGCCCTGGCGCCGGATCAGGTCCGTCATGGCTACCGCAGTCGGCGGGTTCCTGGTATAGAAGGTCGGATCGAGGATCTCGTTCGGATCGTCGGTCACATAGGGGAAACTGGGATCAACGTGCTGGCGGAATCCGTTTCCTTCGTGCTCATGGATGTATTCAGGGGCGGCGGCGCCGCTATCCTGCCGCAGGTGCAGGATCATGTCGGGGGCGCCGAGGTGCTGAACCAGGAAGTAGCTGGCCGGCGGTAACGGCTGATCAGCGAATTCCAGGTCCCTGTCCAGAATATCGCGGCCTAGCTGATATCCAAGCAAACCGAAGGCGCTGGACACGGACTGCACGTGCAAGCGGGACTCGGTCGGTGCCTCGAGGCCGCCCGTGACCATCACCTCATGTTCGAGGAACGCTCGCATGGCGTCGGCGAAGCGGTAGTTGTCCAGTGCCAGGCTGTACCAGTGGTCACCACGCCTTCCTGCGGTACGCATGCGCACCTCTTCGGTCGCCATGGCGGCAAGTTCCTTCAGCTCAGCGCCGGTTTCGACGTCCACGGTGGCGATCGGGTTGCGCACCGAGAACTCCGGGTCGGAGTCGTTAACGCATTTCCGCAGTTTGCTCGCTGAGGCAGCGGGGACGAGCATCACAATGCGTACAAGCTCGGCACCTGGAATACCAGAGTTCTGCGCCCTGGCCACCGCGTCGCGCAATGCCGTTCCCTTGTTCCCCGAGGTCGGCGTGACGATCGTCAGGGGGCGGCCGGACGAGCGGGCGTGCAAGATCGCTCGGGCCACCATGGTCATCGATGCGAGCGACTTCGTGGTGCGCGTGCCAGGATTGCCGGTGAGGTCGATTGCATCGAACATATGCCCCCGGTAGCCGCCGATCCGCCCGAACCGCAGCGGAGTCGACTGCAACAACTCCGACCAGCGGGCGTCCGCGGGATCCGGTAAGTCGAACGGCGGGCTCCACGGACCGCCGGCCGCGATCCGGTCCCTTTCGAGCAGCTTCGCGGTCTCAGCGAGCAGTCGGTGGTAGCGGCGCAGCGGCTGGGCCACGACGTGCAACGGTGCGATCTCGCCATGACTCGGACTCATTGGCCCCAGCTTTCGGTCACCGGCATTCGGTCGCAGCAAGGAATTCGACGGTCATATCTGACAGCCCGAGTCCGCAGCGGCCGGTTAGATCTTTGCACCGCCTGCTGGGTCGATCCTAGTATAAGCCGCTGCGCCGTAGGGCACATCGTGCCCGACGAAGGCCTCCCGGCCCCCCGGGGGCCAATTCGGTATCTGCTCGCAGTCAGGACTCCGACAGCACCGAACCGAGCACGTCCAGGGCGCGCTCGTCATCGTCCGGCGGGTAAGGCAGCACGATGTCGGTGAACCCCAGTTCAGCGTAGGTATCGATGAGTCGCCGGATCACTGCCACGTCGTCGAGGCGGGTCTGAACCGGGTTGCCGACCACCAGCAGTCGCCGGATGTCGACGGAGTTCCTGCCGATTTCTGCGCACAGCCGGTCGAGAGTGCTGGCCTGCCTCCGCACCTCGTCAACGGACAGGCTCGGGCCCTCTCGCCCAGGGGCGGGCGAGTATCCGTTGGTCAGCCAGTAGTCCCCGTACTGCGCGGCCAAGCGCAGGCCTCGTTCCCGTGTCGCCGCGATCGCCAGCGGAAGCCGCGGTGTCTGTACCGGGCCTGGCCGCATGTGACCGGCTGGATGCGTGGCGCGGTCCGGGCCGAGGAGGTGGTGTAAATCCTCGACGAACTCAGCAAACCGTTCCGTCCGCGACCGGCCGGGGACCGTGCGCTGCCGCGCGTCGAAACCGCCGGCGCCCGCGCCCACGCCGAGCGTGAGCCGTCCGCCGCTGATGTGGTCGACGCTCACCGCCTCCTTGGCGAAAGGCACCGGGTCGCGGAAGTTGGCAGAGCTTACCAGCGTGCCCAGCCTGAGGGTGCTCGTCAGGACCGCCATTCCAGTCAGCACGGGGATCGCGCTCAGCCACGGCTGGTCGGCGGCGCCGCGCCAGATCAGGTGGTCAAAGGTCCAGGCGTGCTTGGCTCCGGCCTGCTCGGCCCACTGCCAGCGCGACACCAGGGCCGGCCACGGCGCGAGCGGCAGAATGACCACCCCGACCTGCACGCGCCGAGTATACGACGCTCGCCGGATCAGGCGGCTGGCCCGCCTGCGGTACGGCCTCGTCCTGCTCGTGCCGTCATGGGACGACAGCCACCGTCACCGGCCGCCGCTTGCACGACGGCACGCTGAGCTCGGCAGAAGCTGCACCATTCATGTTGTGCTGGATCCCAGGACGTACGACGCGCAGTCGGGCACTTTGACGATCGCGGATAGCGCGACCCCGGCGCGCCAGCGTGGTCGGCCGGTGAGCAGCGTCATTGGGAGCCGCCTGCAGCGGTACGCGCGCGGGCGACGACCGCGGTGCGCGTCGCTGGCCAACCTCGCCGACGCCCAAAGCCGGACCATGTCCGAGCTGGCTGCGGCGGCCGGCACTCGTCCTACCACACTGACCAGCGTCCTTGACCGCCTGGAACGACGCGGACAGATCAGCCGCGGCACCCGACAGGGAGATCGGCGGACGGTGCTGATCGAGCTCACCTCCGCCGGAGGCGTGACCGCCGCGACGATCCGCCGGGCCATCACGGAGCTGGAGTTCCGCGCACTCGGCAGCCTGCCCGCCGAGGCCATCGCCTGCCTGCGTACCGCCCTGCAGGCGCTGACGGACGTGTCCTCGTGACCACGTCAGGCCCGTGGCCGCATCCGGCAGGTGCCTCGGCGTTCGACGAGCTGATGGCCGAGGTAATGGCGGCTGCTCAGCGGTTCGGCCACCGCGAGCATGTCTTCCTGACCTGGCTGGCCGTCCGGCGATTCGGCGAGCCCGCGGCCGTCGGCCTGGTCAGCGATGGCATCCAGCGCACCGCTCGCTACGCGGGGGCGCCCCAGAAATACCACGCGACAGTCAGCCGCGCCTGGGTCGAACTGGTCGGCTATCACTCTGCCGAACGCGGCGAGGTCGACTTCGCCGCGTTCGCCGGCCACCACCCCGCTCTGCTCGACAAGCGCCTGCTGACCCGTTTCTACCGACCGGCGACACTGGCCAGTCCACAGGCCAGGACCAGCTGGGTCGAGCCCGACCTCGCATCCTTTCCCTGGCAGCATCCGGCCGCACGGCAACCAGGCGGGAACAGCCAGGCCTAGCCAGCCGCTGATCACAAGGCTGCACATCGCCAGCGGTAACGCCTTCCCTGACGCCATCGCGAGTGCAGCCAGCGGGCGGGGCATCAGGTCAGGCTTCGGGGTCCTGGTCGGCCGGGTCAGCCGGGTTGGCCAGCCGCTGGTAGGCGGGGGTCAGGACGGTGCGCAGGTCCAGGCCGCGAAGCCGCACGTCTGGCGGCTCGAACGAGCGCAGCAGCAGGTCGGCGGCGGTGGCGGGGACCGGAGGCAGTGCCCGCAGCCGGGCTGGGCTGATCCCCGCCGACCAGAAGCTGCCCAGGCAGTAGATCGGAAGAGCGTCGTGTAGGGAAAGAGTGTAGATCTCGGTG
>OCZU010000226.1_pt1 | contig 40652 bp, 34 predicted proteins | sample 1539001 | NCBI WGS metagenome assembly OCZU01 (sample SAMEA3539306, study PRJEB22396) | soil metagenome | biome: tundra; feature: field; material: soil | place: USA | collected 2010-05 | depth 0.15 m | reverse complement strand
ATGAAGTATGGCGTTGCCACTGCTCGCCGCGGCTGGATCGAAAAGCGCGACGTGATAAACACTCTGCCGCTGAACGATTTTCTCGCCGCGCTTCGTCCGAAACCTGGCGCGAAAGCTGCGTCCACGAAAGCCGCGCCGCGATCGCCCAAGAAGAAGCGATGACGTTTTCTTTGCCGCTCTGAAAACGCCACTTATGCTAAAATCCGCGTCGGCGAAAAGGCCGCAAATGAAAAAGTTTCTTCCAATTCTCGCGCTTGCTTTGCTGACTTCTCCTTTCGTCAGCCGCGCCGCGGTTTCCGCGCGTCCAACAGTAATTTTCGACGGCAAATCTACTGAACTCGCTTCGTCGTTGCCGCTCGCACAATCGCCGGCGCAATCTGCCAAAGATCTGTGGGTCACGCTTGACGACCTGACCCGCGCCACAGGCTTCGTCCTGAAACCTCAAGGAGTCTGCCGCAAAGAGCTCTGCTTCCCTCTACCGGCGGCTCGCAAATCCGAATTCCTGATCAATCGTGGCAGCACGCAATGGTTCAACCTCAGCGCGTTCGCGCGAATGTTGCATCAGCCAATCGCGTATGACGATGCGCTCGCCACCTGGTATTTCGGTCCGCGTCCGGAAGTTCAGAGCAATTATCTCGCGTCATTCCAGGCGCCGAACTTCACTCTTCCCGATATGGACGGCAAGCCGCATTCCCTTTCCGACTTCCGCGGAAAAAAGGTGCTCATTATTACATGGGCATCCTGGTGAGGGTGCCGACTCGACTTGCCCGGGTGGCAAGTCTTCTACCACGAACTAAAAAACAAAAATTTTGAAATCCTTTCCATCGCTCAGGATACCGGCGGTGCGAAAGATGCAGGCCCGTGGATCACCAAAGCGAATCCCGAATTCACCGTCCTAATCGATCAAGATCACCTCGTCACCAAACTCTACGGCCTGGTGAACGTTCCCACTGGCGTCTGGATCAACGAGCAGGGGAAAATTGTGCGCCCCGGCGAAGTTGCGTTCATTGACGACCGCTTCAAATCATTTTCGCATCTCGATTCCGCGCCGTACGTCAACGCGATTCGCGATTGGATCGAAAACGGCGCGCGCAGCCAGTTCGTCATGACTGACGCGGAACTGAACACGCGGCTCACAGCCGAAAGTCCGGATCGTCTAATGGCCGACGCCGAATTCAGTCTCGCCGAATATATCTACCGCGCCGGAAATCCCGACGCCGCGGTCCCTCATTTCAAAGAAGCGCAGCGCCTCGCGCCCGACAATTGGAACTACAAGCGCCAGGCATATCTTTTCTCCACAAATCCCGAACGCGATTACGGCACGACGTTCGCCAAAGAAGTTCAGAAACTCGGCGACAAACCCTACTATCCCGCGCCGCAGTTGCCGGCGGGTGCGACGATGCCGACGACGACGCCTAAAAAGCCCGGCGGTAGTTGATCTTGTAGCGCCATCCCTTTCAGGGTGGCATCGGCGCTCTTGACCGCATCAGATCTCACCCAGCAACTAACCCTGCTACCCCTGGGTATCGTAATAGGGCTTAGCGTCTGCAAGTGGCATTCAGCCACCTCTCTCATTCAAGTCCGCTAACATCAAAAGCTGGCTTCGATATATATATGCCGACGTCATATCGTGCAAATAATTAACGCGGCCGACTCCGATAAGCTTTGCCAAAAAACCTACATGGTCATTTGGTTGATTTTGATTTGCTGCAATACGAATGTTCTTTTCGACTTCCGCTGTAAGTACAGTCGTATAGGCTTGGCGAAAATGTTGCGTTGCGTCAAAAGCGGGAATCGAAGGAACTAGCGTGTTTGACGCATTCTGAATTGTTGTTTGCGAAGAAGCTCCCGCTGGAGGAGCCGATCTTGCGGAACGTCTACCGACAACCCAAAAGACAATTACGGCGACAAGAAATATAAAGGCAGGCAGAGTCCAATCAGGAAGCCGATGGAACTCACGAATTAGGAAGGCTCCAGCGACTAACACAAATGCTCCTGCCCCGGCTTTGTAAGCCGAAGCCGCAATCCAGCGGATGGCCGACCGAGGTTGGAATCTACTCGATGAAGGACGGCGTTACGACTGAAAGGGGAGCAGAAGTTGTGAATTTCAGGATGGGCGGAGTTGGGAAAATGATTCTGACCGACGGGATGGACAAAGGTCACACGAATGGCCAGATCAAAGGGCCGCATAGCAAGACGCGAGCGATCTCGCCACTGGAATTCATAATTGTTACGTTTGAGCGAGTGACACCTTCAGAATATGTATTTGTGAAACTGGATGAGAAGAGCGATCGCCGAGAGTTCCGTCAAACGACCGGCGGCGTGATTCATCAATCGAGCGGAGCGGGGAGGAATTCGCTGGACTGCGAGTCTGTGAAGTTGGCGCCGCGCACATATCGAGTGACGCTTGGGACTTTGCCGACCGGCGAGTATGGATTTCTGCCTCCGATTGGGCCTGAGAACCAAAGCGCGCGCGCGAGTGGACGGGTTTATTCGTTTAGTTTTTTGGAGTAGACGAACGGACAAAGGATAGAGGAAACAGTTGGAGATTAGACGCCTGTGCGAATTTTGCACAGGTGTTTCTATTTGTGGGGCATGCCTCCGCGGCAAATTTGTGGTGTTGGGGCTCGCGTTGCGGTATAGCATCTGGCTGCTTAAGGAGGCTATCCGCATGAAACACTTTTTGGTTTTGCTTTTCTTTTTTGCGATTGGAGTGATTGGCGCGGGAATGCTTTCGCTGCGGGGGCAGACACAGGGCGGCGGTGGCGCTAACTCTGCGGAGGCGCAGGCTGCGCGGCAGAAGCAACTTGCGCTTGAGGCGGCGACTCCGCAATTGCAGATTACGGAGGAACATTTAACGCTGATGGTGCCGGGGCACACGATTGGAGAGACGGAAGGTGTCTCGATGAACTCGAGGGGGCATCTGTTTGTTTATTCGCGGACGGGCATGGGCGGTAGCGCGCGTGGCGGGACGGCGGCGGAGCTGTTCGAGTTCGACAACTTTCTGAAATTTGTGAAGCTGTGGGGGCCGGACAATTACGCCGCGTCGTTTGCGCATTCGGTGCGGGTGGATAGGCACGACAACGTGTGGATGGTGGACGAGGGTTCCGGAATGATCGTGAAGTTCGATCCGAATGGGAATGTGAAAATGACGGTGGGGCGAAAGACGGAGGCGATTGATTACCTGGAGCGGTTTGTGGAACGCGGCGAGAAGGACACGAATCGGCATCCGGTGGCGACAATGGGCACATTCAACCGGGAGTCGGACATCGCGTTTGATCCGCAGGACAATATGTACGTGAGTGATGGCTATGGGAACTCGCGCATCGTGAAGATATCAAAGGACGGCACTTGGGTGAAGTCGGTGGGAACATTTGGCGACCGGCAGGATCAGTTCAACACGCCGCATGGGATTGCCGTGGACGCGCAGGGGAACGTTTATGTGGCGGACCGCGGGAACCGGCGAATACAGGTGTACGACTACGATTTGAACTACAAGAAAACTTTTACCGGAGTGGGCGCGCCGTGGAGCGTGCAGGTCACGCCGAAATATATTTATAGCGGCGATGGGACGGGGAAAATTTATCAGCTGGATCACGATGGGAAGCTGCTGGGTTGGGCGCAGACGGGATTGGGATATGGACAGACGAGCTGCATCATTCACGAGCTGCATGCCGAGTCGGACAATGTGCTTTATCGGGGGTCGTGTTCTGAATGGGATGTCGAGAAAATTACGATTAAGTGAAGCGGAGGCAGAGAAGCAAGGAAGCAAGGCGAAAGACGTAGGATTCACCCCGATGCAAATCGACCGGGGCGGGCCGCAAAGGCACTGAGTGCGCAGAGAAAAGAACGCTGAGAGAGACGAGCGGAGAAAAGAAAAAGCAGATTCCTCGGGGCTCGGAATGGCGGGCGTAGTGCTAGAGATTCAGATGACGGGCGCAGCGATGAAGATTTAGGAGACCGGACTACGCGGCTGATCCGCGATGCTGGTAGAGACCGAGTATGTTGCCGCCGGGATCGCGGAAGCGCGCGGTGATTTCGGAGGCGTCGGCGTCGACAGGCTGAACGATTTGGCATCCGTTGGCGGTGATGGCTGCGAGGGTTGCAGTCATGTCGTCATCCATGATGTGAACCATCAAACTTGGAGTTGTAGAAGGCGGGCGGCCGAGGACCCATGTGCCGCTGACTTCTCCGACGCCGTCGTCAAACGAGACGGAGCCATCGTCGCGCTTGCGGATTTGCCAGCCGAAAACTTTTTCCTAGAAGCCGGAGGAGAGCGCGACGTCGGTGGCAGGGATTTCGATGTAGCAAATTTTTGCGTTTCCGTAGGTTGGGGGGCATCGTTTCTCCTAAGGAAGAGTTTTGCGGGCGGTGCTGATCGCTTTGTATCGGAAGAATAGTCCTCCGCCAAGGACCAAACCTGTTACGAATACGAGTGGCGGATGCAAGACCGCCCATTCAAATGTAAACAGGATCCCGAACAACAACGCCGCAAATATGGAGCACATTATATGAGCGAACAAACGTGGCCACTGCATACCGGCGTCTGTCCGTTTGCGCGTGGTCCAGAGAAGCATCAAGCCGCCCCACAGCACGGCCATGAACGCGACCTCTGCCCAATCTCGGATTGTACCCATTCGCGCCTCTAGAGAGCAGACTAAGGCGCGGAGTATAACAAAGGTTTGGCGCTGAAAGCCGAGCGCAATGCGGCCGAAAGCAAGAAGGCGGAGATGGAATTCTAGTTAGCGGGCGCAGACCTTTCGCCGGGAACCCAAGCCGACGAAGATCATCGACAAGGCGAAGATGGCGGACTCGATCCAGTAAAGCGCCGAACTGCGTTTGAAGAAATAGGCAACGGCGATTATGGCGATCGCACAGACTATCGACGCGATGATGATCGATTTCTCGCTGAGTTTCTTGGTGGTCTTCATGGCTTCGATTGTGCTCCTGCGGTGCCGCTGAGAGTCAAGAACCCCACCCTTGCTGCGCAAGGTTGGAGCACCCGAATACTCGGAGCGAGCGAGGCGCGTTGCGTCATCAATTGCAAATTGCGGGGCAATCGGACATAGTATGGAATTCCGCGAATGCAATTTGGGGAACGTGGATAAAATTTCGGCACGTTTGTAAGCGTGCGGCAGCGCAGCACATTTGACAACGTACAACCGCAAAACCTCAAGGGGGAAATTGGATGCGTCGTCCGACAAGCATTGCACCGGCAAAAGGAAAGCTGGGCGTTCTAACGCCGGGAATGGGAGCGGTGAGCACCACGTTCATGGCCGGGGTAGAACTGGTGCGCAGCAAGCAATCGATGCCGGTCGGATCGCTGACGCAGCTCGGCGCGATTCGGCTTGGGAAGCGGACTGAGGGGCGCTCTCCGCTGATTAAAGATTTTGTACCGCTGGCCGGACTGGACGACCTTGTGTTCGGCGGATGGGATGTGTTTCCGGATACGGCGTACGAAGCGGCGAAAAATGCGGGCGTGCTTTCGCCGGAGCATTTGGCAAAAGTGAAAAAGTTTTTGAGCGGGATTAGTCCGATGAAGGCGGCGTTTGACCGGAATTACTGCCGCAATCTGGATGGAAAGCACATTAAGAAAGCGAAGAACAAATACGACCTGGCGCTGCAGATTAAGGAAGACATCGCGGAGTTCAAGAAGAAGACAAAAGTGGATCGAGTGGTGGTGATCTGGTGCGGCTCGACGGAGATTTTTCTTACGCCGCACGATGTGCACTCGACTGTTGCGAAATTCGAGCAAGGCATGAAGGACAACGATCCGAACATCGCGTCTTCGATGCTGTATGCGTGGGCGGCGGTGACGAGCGGAGTTCCCTTCGCGAATGGAGCGCCGAATTTGACGGTGGATATTCCCGCGATTCAGCAACTGGCTGCGAAACATGGAGTGCCGCTCTGCGGAAAAGATTTTAAGACTGGCCAAACGCTGATGAAGACGATTCTGGCGCCGGGATTTAAGGCGCGTCAGCTGGGATTAAGCGGATGGTTTTCGACAAATATTCTGGGGAATCGAGACGGCGCGGTGCTGGAAGATCCGGATTCTTTCAAGACTAAAGAGGAATCGAAGCTGGGCGTTCTTGAATATATTTTGCAGCCGAAACTTTATCCGGAGCTGTACGGCAAGATGTATCACAAAGTGCGGATCAATTACTATCCGCCGCGCGGCGACGACAAAGAGGGCTGGGACAACATAGACATTTTCGGATGGCTGGGATATCCGATGCAGATCAAAGTGGATTTTCTGTGCAAGGATTCGATTCTGGCGGCTCCGCTGGTGCTGGATCTGGTTTTGTTTTTGGATTTGGCCAAGCGTGCGGGGCTTAAGGGAATTCAGGAATGGCTGAGCTTCTATTTCAAATCACCGATGTGCGCGCCGGAACTTTATCCGGAGCACGATTTATTTATTCAATTAATGAAACTCAAAAATACGTTACGGTGGCTGAAGCGCGAGGACCTGATTACGCATCTAGGCGAAGAATATTACGATTAATGGCGGGATTTTCACTGCGGCGGGGACGTTTCACATCGCGAGACTTCGCGAGACAATTCATTGGCGCTATTGGCCTGGTGGATCGGTTCTTGACGGGGTTTCCCGCTTACGTTACTGTGCGTCGTACCCCCTGGTACGACTGACCATTCCCCGCTGAGGAGATTTGATGGAACCGAAAGCAGTTCTGGAATTTGCCAAGAAGAACAACGCAAAAATTCTCGACCTACGCTTCATCGACGTGCCCGGAATCTGGCAGCACGTCAGTTTCCCCATCGATCAATTGAGTGAGAAATCATTTGAAGACGGATTCGGAATGGACGCCAGCTCGATTCGCGGCTGGGCGTCGATTCACGAGTCGGACATGCTGCTGATTCCGGATCCGAAGACGGCGTTTATGGATCCGTTCCGCGATACGCCGACGATGGTGATGTTGGGCGACGCGGTGGATCCGCTGACGAAGCAGCCATACGCGCGCGACGCGAGGTTTATTGCGAAGAAGGCGGAGAACTATCTGAATTTGACGGGTATCGCGGATCAGGCGTTCTTCGGGGCGGAAGCGGAGTTTTTTATTTTTGATAATGTGCGCTTCGATCAGCGCGAGAATTACGGCTTCTATTATATTGACGCTGAAGAAGGCCGCTGGAATTCGGGGCGCGAAGAGCACAACCTGGGATACCGTCCGCGATTTAAGGAAGGCTACTTCCCTGTTCCTCCGACCGATCACTATATGGATTTGCGCACGGACATGACGCTGCAATTACAGGCGGCCGGGCTGGAAGTGGAATGTCATCACCACGAGGTTGCGACGGCCGGGCAGTGCGAAATTGACGTGAAGTTTGACACGCTGCTGAAGTCCGCCGACAACATGATGAAATTTAAATACATCGTGCGAAACGTCGCGTATCAGTACGGCAAGACGGTGACGTTCATGCCGAAGCCGATTTTCGGCGATAACGGTTCCGGAATGCACACGCACCAGTCGCTGTGGGCAAAGGGCAAGCCACTTTTTGCGGGCGACGGATACGCGGGACTTTCGCAAATGGCGCTGTGGTACATCGGCGGATTGCTGAAACACGCGCCGGCATTGGTTGCGTTTGCCGCTCCGACCACGAATTCTTACAAGCGGCTTGTGCCGGGATATGAAGCGCCGGTGAATCTGGCGTATTCGCGGCGAAACCGTTCGGCGGCGATTCGTATTCCGATGTATTCAAATAGTCCGAAGGCGAAGCGCGTGGAGTTCCGTCCGCCGGACCCGGCGTGCAATCCGTATCTGACATTTTCAGCGCTGATGATGGCGGGTCTTGACGGGATCGAGAATAAAATCAATCCCGGGCAGCCGCTGGATAAGGATATTTACGATCTTTCGCCGGAAGAATTGAAGGACGTGCCGTCACTGCCCGGCTCCCTGGATGAGTCGTTGAAGGCGCTGAACGCGGACCACAAATTCCTGCTAAAAGGCGATGTGTTTAGCGAAGAATTCATTCAACTGTGGATCGATTACAAGCGGAAGAAAGAAATTGATCCGGTGCGGATGCGTCCACATCCGTACGAGTTCCAGCTTTATTACGATATTTAGGTTGCGGAAAACTTTGCAGATGAACGTCCGCTTCGGCAAATTGCTGGAGCGGGCGTTTTTTATTCGCCGCGGACTTTTCCCGTGCGGGCGCCCCTGAAGAACTTCATTTACTCGCGGAACTTTTCTTTTGCGGGCTGCTCGGATACGCTGAAACTCCAATCTATGGACGCCGCATTTAAGGGTGTTGCGTTTACTCAGCCGGAGAGCGCCGAAACGACGCTAGCGGCGGTTGCGCGCATGCTGCCGCCTCAGCTATGGACGGCCTTGCCGGGCTTACTAGCGCAGCTTCCCGACCCGGACGGAGCGCTGAATTACCTTGAGCGTTACTTTCAAACGCGCTCGGGTGCTGGCGGCGAAGTTCCCGCGACGGATGTGATGCGTTTTCTGCGACAGCGGCCCGCGGCGCTTCACCACTTGTTAGTGATCTTCAGCTACAGTCGATTCCTTTCGGAGACTTTGATTCAACAGCCGGAAATGATTTTGTGGCTCGATCGCGTGTCGTTGGACCGCGGATTTGTGAGGATGGATCGCTCGGTCGGAGTGGGCACTGGAAGTTTGGATCGGATTAAATCACCTGAAGATCTGCACGCGGAATTTGCGCGATTTGCGGCGACGTCATTTGAGCTTTCGCCGGCGGTCATTTTGGCGCGATTCAAGCGGCGTGAATATATTCGCATCACGCTGCGGGACGTGCTGGGCCTGGCGACGCTGGGAGAGACGACGCTGGAGCTTTCGCATTTGGCGGATGTGTTGCTGGAACACGCGCTACTCCTAGCCGAACAGAAACTTGAAGTGGCTTACGGCGCACCGGAAGCTGCGGATGAGGCCGGCTCGAGGCAGCGAACGCATTTGACAATTATTTCACTGGGAAAACTTGGCGGCTTCGAGCTGAACTACAGTTCAGATGTCGATTTGATGTTCCTGTACGGCCACGAAGGAAATACTTCCGGCGGGCTTGAGGGCACGACAACCAACGCGGATTACTTTGCGCGGCTGGCACAAGGAATATTGAAGACGATTATGGAAATGACTCCCGAGGGCGCGGTGTTTCGCGTGGATTTGCGCTTGCGTCCACAAGGCAGCGAAGGCTTGCTGGCGACGACGCTGTTGTCCGCGCTGGATTATTACCGGACAGACGCGCGCGAGTGGGAATTGCAGATGTTGATCAAAGCGCGCGGGTCGGCGGGTGATATTTCTATCGCGAAGCAATTTCTGGCCGAGATGCAGGCGCTGATTTATCGGCCAGAATTTAATCTTGCCGCTGTAGAAGCGGTGTTGGACGCGCGAGAAGAAATCACGAAAAGTTTGCGCAAGCGCGCGATTTCAAAACCTCATACGGCGGAATGGAATGTGAAACTTTCGCCGGGCGGAATCCGGGACATCGAATTTCTGACGCAGTGCCTACAACGGTTGTATGGAGGCGCGGAACCGTGGCTGCATTCGGGAACGACGCTGGTCGCTCTGCAGCGGCTTCACGACAAGGGCTATTTGAGCGGGCGCGAATTTTTTCGGCTCGCGGAGTCGTATCAGTTTTTGCGAAAGGTTGAGCACAGACTGCAGCTTCGCAACGGATTACAGCGTCACACGCTGCCTCATGCGGCGGATGCGCTGGACCGATTGGCGCGGCGTTGCGGCGTGGAAGCAGGGCCGGACACGACTCGGACGTCGGGCGAGGAATTGTTGCACCGGCTTTCAAAATGTTTTTCGGATGTACGCGAGATCTACGATCGCGTGCTGGCAACGAATTCTCCAACGCAGGCGGAGCCGAGCGAACATTTTGAAGCTGACGCCGGCGCGGGACAATTACTGCGACGATTGCAGGCCGCGCACCCTGCTATTGCCGACATTTATTCAAAGTTTGTAGAGAGCGGCGATTTACTGGCCCGGCGCGGGCTCACTCGCTTCCTCAGCTCGGCAATTCTTTCTCCAGATTTGCTCGCGGAATTGACGGCGCATCCTGAATGGCTTTCAAGCGCGGCGGAGATCTGCGGCGCGAGCGATTACGCGGTGGAATGGCTGGCGCGGCATCCGGGTGACATACACATCTTGGCGGAGACAAATCGGCCGCCGCCAGCTTCGGTTGTTGGCCGCGATTCCGCGCTGCGCGAAGGATCTGATACCGCGATGTCGTACGTGCGCGTTCGATATCGGCAGAGGGTTTTTGCGGCGCTGGTCGAAGCGATTCGCGGGCCGCGGCAACCGTTTGAAACTTTCGCGGAGTTGTCGTCGCTTGCGGAAAAAGCCATCGGCGAAACTTTGGAGATCGCGGCGCACGATGTGCTCTCCCCCGCGAAAGCTGAATCATTCGCCGGGAAATGGTCCGACGGCGTTGCAACTTTGCCGATTACAGTTTTGGCACTCGGCAGGCTCGGCACGTCGGAAATGGATTTCGCTTCTGATGTTGATTTGGTTTTCATCTCTGACGCTTCGCTCGACGCGGCGGAACGCGAACCGTGGCGCAAAGTTATGGAGCGATTCTCAAATCTGGCGGCTAATTTGACGCGAGACGGAATTCTGTTTCCGGTAGACACGCGGCTGCGTCCGCGCGGGACCGAGGGCGAAATCGTACAGTCGTCAGCGTATGTACTGGAATATTTCCGAACGGAGGCTGCGGCGTGGGAGGCGGCAACTTATCTGAAGGCGCGCGCGGTCGCCGGGAATCTGCGGCTGGGATGCGACGTGATTGCATCAATTCAAAACATTTGCCGCGAGCGATTTGGGGACTCGTCATTGTGCGCGAGCGAACTCGCGCGAACGCGCGAACGATTGGATAGTGAAGGAACTACATGGGAACAGGGGCGTCCGCCGCGCGCCGAATTTAAAAAAGTCGCGGGCGGGTTTTACGACATCGAATATATTTTGGCGTTTCTTTATTTAACGCGCGGACTGCCAAACGGCGTTGCGCCCGGCGGACATGTGCTGCGGCAGATTGCAGCGCTCGAATCGGCGGGCGAAGCTGCTTCCGGATTAACAACCGCTGCGGCGGGCGCGCTGCGAGGTGGCGCGCTACTTTTCCGCGCGGTGGATCACGGCATCCGAATCGTCAATGGACATGCGGCAAAAGGCGAGCCTGAACCGGCGCTTGCCGAGCGGGTGAAACCGTTGCTGCAGCGCTGGGGAGTTAACATGCGCGGCGGATTGAGCGACGAATTGGCGTTAACACGGAAGCAGATGCGGGCACTTTACGACGAAACCGTTTTGGCGCAGCGAAAATCCGATTGAGTAAATCAACTTCCGTCAAACGTCACACTCCGAACGCCGGTGAAGAGATTGACACAGGCTGAGTCACCGTGCGCGGTTTGCCGCTTTGTGTTATCGTTTTTGCGCCCCTTATTCCGATGTAAGTTGTGGCGTGACTGCCAAAAGCATTCGCTTAATTCGGTGAACACTAAGGACAGAAAATACATGAAGACCGCCTATAACGGTGTTGCGGTTCCTTCCGACGGGAAGGCGATCGACTACGTAAACGGAAAGTTTGTTGTGCCGCCGAACCCGATTGTGCCTTTCATCGAAGGCGACGGCACGGGGCGGGATATTTGGCGCGCCTCGCGGCTGGTTTTTGATGCTGCTGTCGAGCGTGCTTATGGCGGGAAGCGGCGCGTTGTGTGGTACGAAGTTTTTGCGGGCGAAAAGGCGTTCAACACATTCAAGGAATGGCTGCCTGATGAAACCGTAGAAGCGGTGCGCGATTTCCGCGTGTCCATTAAGGGGCCGCTGACGACGCCAGTGGGCGGCGGAATTCGCTCATTGAATGTGGCGCTGCGGCAGCTTTTGGATTTGTATGCCTGCGTGCGCCCGGTGAAATATTTCAAGGGAGTTCCCTCCCCCGTTGTTCATCCAGAGCAACTGGACGTGATGATTTTCCGCGAAAATACGGAAGACGTTTACATCGGGATTGAGTGGCGCTCCGGCTCGCCTGAAGCAAAGAAGCTTCTGGAATTTCTGAACAACGAAATGTTGAAGGGCACGAAGAAACAAATTCGCATGGATTCCGGCGTGGGCATCAAGCCGATGTCGCCGTTCGGCACGAAACGACTTGTGCGGCGCGCCATTCAATATGCGCTGGATCACAAGCGGCGCACCGTCACGCTGGTCCACAAAGGCAACATTCAAAAATATACCGAGGGCGCATTCCGCGATTGGGGCTACGAGCTGGCGAAGGAAGAATTCCGTAGGCAGATTATTACCGAGCGCGAAAGCTGGATGGTGGATAATCTCGACAAAAATCCTCAATTAACCCTGGAGCAAAACGCCGCGTTGATCGACCCGGGCGTCGAACAGGCGACCGACGCATTTCGCACGGAACTTTACAAGGAAGTGAAGCAGGTGCTGGACTCGATTTATGCGACACACGGAAAAGGCCAATGGAAACAGAAGCTGATGATTAATGACCGCATCGCAGATTCTGTCTTTCAGCAGGTGCTGACCCGTGCGAGCGAATACAGCGTACTGGCGACGCCGAATTTGAACGGCGATTATTTGTCGGATGCGTGCGCGGCTCAAGTCGGCGGCCTGGGAATGGCTCCGGGCTCGAATATCGGCGATGGCTACGGATGTTTTGAGGCGACGCATGGCACGGCTCCGAAGTACGCGGACAAGGATGTGATCAATCCGGGTTCCGTAATGCTTTCCGGCGCGATGATGTTTGAATTTATCGGATGGCCGGAAGCGGCGCGGCTGATTGAAAACGGAATTGCGCGAAGCATTGTGCAGAAGCGCGTCACGTACGACCTGGAAAGATTGATGCCCGGCGCCACCAAGATTTCTACTTCGCAATTTGCGGCGGCGATTATTGATAACATGAGCGCGGAATCTCCCGTCGATCACACGACTACAGCTTCGCGCTAAGCGATTTGAGAAACATCATATAGAAAACCAAGGAGATTGAGGGCATGCGAAAGAAAGTAACGGTTGTTGGCGGCGGATTTGTGGGCGCGACCACCGCGCAGCGCATTGTAGATATGGAATTGGCGGACGTGGTGTTGTGCGACATCATGGAAGGAATTCCCGTGGGCAAGGGACTGGACATGCTGGAGTCCACGCCGATTACGCGCTCGGACTCGAACGTGATTGGATTTTCCACGGCGCAGGGCGATTACCGGCCGACCGCGAACAGCGACATCGTGGTCATGACGGCTGGATTCCCGCGCAAACCGGGAATGAGCCGCGACGATTTACTGCGCGCGAACTATGACGTGGTAAAGGCGGTGATCGAACAGATCGTGAAGTATTCGCCGAACGCGATTCTGATTGTGGTTACGAATCCGCTGGACGCGATGGCTCAGGCCGCCTACAAACTGGCGGGATTTTCCAAGAACCGCGTGATTGGAATGGCCGGCGTGCTGGATTCGGCGCGCATGAGCACGTTTGTGGCGATGGAACTCGGCGTGTCCGTGGAAAACGTGCACTCATTCGTTCTGGGCAGCCACGGAGACGACATGGTTCCGTTGCCGCGCTACTCAACTGTGGCTGGTATCCCGTTGCCGGACCTGCTTCCAAAAGAAAGAATTGACGCGATTGTGGATCGCACGCGAAAGGGCGGCGCTGAAATTGTAAATTTGCTGAAGACCGGCTCGGCGTACTACGCGCCTTCTGCTGCGGTGGTTGAAATGGTGCAGGCAATTCTAAAGGACAAGAAAAAGATTTTGCCGTGCGCCGCGTATTTGGAAGGCGAATACGGAATCTCGGGATTGTTTGTCGGCGTGCCGGTGAAACTTGGCGCACGCGGCATTGAGCAGATTATCGAAATCAAGCTGACCGCGGATGAAAAAGCGTCACTTGATAACGCTGCGGCGACGGTGCGGGAATTGGTGGGAGTGCTGGGAGTTTAGTTTTGAGTTGCGCCCGCTCGATTAGACCTAACTACAAAGAAAACCGCGCTGGTGAACTAATTCCAGCGCGGCAATAAAATCCTTAGCGAATTGTGTTGCGAATTACGGCTTCGGGGTTGCCGCCGGCGACGGAACAATCAGAGTTGTAGTCTTGATCGTATCGAGCTTCGGAAAATTCTTTTCGAGATACGCCCTGCCCTGGTTCGTAACCTTGTCCTGATCCGGTCCCGCGCCTTGCGGAGGGCCGTCTCCATAGCCGCTATACAACTTATCCACAACGTCCATGCCGCTGGTCACTTCGCCGAACGGTGCGAATCGGATCGTATCGAGCGATGAGTTGTCTCCAAAGTTGATGAACACTTGCGTGGTGCGAGTATTTGGATCGTTCTGCGCCGCGTAGGAAATCATCCCGCGCTTATTCGATTGCCTTACCGGGTCGTCCTTAATAGCAGCGTTTGACCAAGCTCTGTTAACTTCGGGATAGGAGCTTAATCCAAACTGCACCATGAACGGGCGCGGCGTGCGAATGACGCGGAAAAAAGCGGCCCCATCAAAAAAGTGATGCTTCACGAGATTGTAAAACCGATCGGCGCCGAACGGAGCCCAGGCGCGAGTTACGTGCACAACGAAATCGCCCTGACTCGTGGTAAATTTCACGACGAAAGTATCCGACGCTTTCGCATTCAACGCGGATGGCATCAGCAGCGCCTTGTCAAAAGGGCCGGCTGCGGCCGGCGCCGTCTTCTGCATTGACGCGCCGCCTTGAGCCAGCGCGACCGCGGCGCCGGCCAATATGATCAGCACAGCAAATATTCCATGCATTCTCAATTTCATTTGCGTTCTCCCTGTTCGAGCTATTTTGACTTTGCTTGCAATTCGTGGCTCACGCGCTCGGCTGCTTCCATCACGCGTAACGTGTTGCCGCCGAGAATTTTACGAATGTCGTCTTCGGAATATCCGCGACGCAGCATCGCTTCGGTAAGCTTCGGCAACTTGCTGCAATCTTCCATGCCGTGCGGCATCACGCTGCCATCGAAATCGGAGCCGAGTCCGACGTGATCGGCGCCAACAAGTTTCACGGCGTGATCAATATGATCCACGATAGCTTCCCATTCCACCTGTGGAAGTTTCCCTTCGGCAATCATCTGATGCGCGATTTTCTCGCCGTCGCGTATCGAGGCGGCTTCATCTTCGCCGGCCGCTTTATCCGCGGCGGCTACGCGCGATTTAAGTTCCGCGCTCCTATTCGATGCATCGCGATAGGCCTGGCTGAGAAACGCGATGTGATAGTTGATTTGGACTACTCCGCCCTTGGCCGCGAGGGCCTTGATCATGTCGTCGGTCATGTTGCGCGGCGCGTCGCAAATCGCGCGGCATGAGGAGTGGGATGCGATCATCGGCGCTGCGCTGACTTCGAGAGCGTCGTAAAATGTTTTGTCGGAGACGTGAGAAATATCCACCATCACTCCGAGTTTGTTCATTTCACGAATAACATCCTTGCCGAAAGGAGTAAGGCCGATATGTTTCGCGTCGTCGCCGGAAGATCCCGCCCAATCGAGATCGTTAGTGTGAGTAAGCGTCATGTAACGCACGCCGAGCGCGGCAAACCTGCGGAGCACATTCAGATCGTTGTTTATCATGTGCCCGCCTTCAACACCCATCAGCACGGCGATTTTCCCCTGCGAGTGCGCGCGGCGCACTTCGTCGGCGGTCGTGGCCAGCGCCAAATCCTGCGGATGTTTGCGCACCTGTTCGCGGGTCTCGTCAATCAGATCGAACGCGCGTTTCGTGGCGGGCGCGCCGGTCATATTGGCGTTGCACCAGATGGAAAAGAAAATCGCGTTCAGGCCGCCTTCGCGCATCCGGGGAATATCAACGTGCCCTTCGGCGTCGCGATGGCCCAGGTCGAAGTGCTGAAAAAAGAAACGCTGCGGCGTGTCGTCGTGCGTGTCCAATACTATGGAGCTGAAATGTAATTTGCGCGCGCGATCGGAGATTTCGTCAGCAGGCATTTTTGAGGAAAGTAGGCCGCCAGCAAGCAAAAGTGCGGCGGCAAATATTTTGGTTCGTGTGTGCATGTGTCCTCCCGCAAACAGGACTAGCCAAACAGCCATCCCACCAGAGAATTGCGAATCGCGTCGCGGTTGACTTCCGCCAAAGACTCGGTGAGCGGAATCGATTTCGGGCAGGCATGCACACAATTCTGCGCGTTACCGCAATCCTGCACGCCGCCTTTGCCGCTGATGGCCTCCAGACGCTCGCGCGCGTGCATTGCGCCCGTCGGATGCATATTGAAGAGGCGCACCTGGCTGACGATGGCCGCGCCGACGAAATTACTGTGGTCATTAATTTGCGGGCAAACTTCCAAACAGATGCCGCACGTGATGCACTTGGAAAGCGGATACGCTTTTTCCTGAACTTCCGGAGCGATCTTGGGACCTTCGCCCAGGTCGTAGGTTCCGTCAATCGGAATCCAGGCCTTGACGCGCTTCAAATTCTCAAACATCACGCTGCGATCGACGGCCAAATCGCGCACAACGGGAAATTTCGTCATCGGCTCGATTCGGATAGGTTGATCGAAGTGATCTACAAGGGCGGAGCAGGCCATGCGCGCGCGGCCATTGATGACCATCGCGCAGGAGCCGCAAATTTCTTCGAGGCAATTCGAGTCGTACGCAATCGGCGTGGTGGTTTTGCCGTCGCGCGTGATGGGCCGCTCGGCGATATCGCGCAGGCAAATAATTACGTTCATATGCGGGCGCCACGCCAGCTCAAATTCTTCCCAGTACGGCTTGTCGCCTGGGGTGGCCTGCCGCTTCACCTTGACGATGACTTTCTTGTTTTCCGCCATGGCCCCTCGAAATTCTACACCGCCTGCAATTTCCACTTCGTCGCCAACTTGCACTTCACCGCTTAGTATTTCCTCGTTCGCGGTGGAACCAACGAAACGTCCACCGGCTCGTACGTCAGATTAATCTGGCCGTTCACCCACTTCGCGCGAGTGGTCTTCAGCCATTCGGCGTCGTTGCGCTCCGGGAAGTCCGGCTTATAGTGTGCGCCACGCGATTCGTTCCGCGCCAGCGCTCCGAGCGTGATTACACGCGCGAGAATCAACATGTTGTAAAGCTCGCGGGCGAAAGAAAGCGTTTGATTCGACCAGCGCGTGCGATCCGAAAGATTCATCTTCTTGTAGCGCTCGAGCAATTCCTGCAGCTTCACGTCGGTACGTTCGATGCCCGCGTTCTTGCGCGTTACGGTAACGTGCTCCGTCATCCACTCGCCCATCTCTTTCCAAATTGTGATGGGATTTTCGTCGCCCTGCTGGGTGACCAGCGCTTCGTTAATTCCCTGCTGGCGCTTTTGTTCGCGCTCGAAAACGGACGATGGCACCGCGCTCGCGCCTTTCTCCAGCGATCGGCCGTACTTCACAGCCGCGGGCCCGGCAATCATCCCGCCGTAGATGCACGATACCAGTGAATTCGCGCCGAGGCGATTCGCGCCGTGATATTGATATTCGCATTCGCCGGCGGCGTAAATTCCCGGTACGTTCGTGGCTTGGTTGTCGGTATCCACCCAGATGCCGCCCATGGTGTAATGCGTGGCCGGAAAAACTTTCATCGGCTCGACGTGAGGATCCACGCCCAGGAATTTCTCGTAAATTTCCAGAATGCCTTCGAGCTTGCGATCCAGGACGTCGCGCGGAATGTGCGTCACGTCCAGATAGACAGCCTGCTGGCCGGAGATGCCGAGTTTCAACTCGAAAACAACTTTGTGGATCGCGCGCGTAGCAACGTCGCGCGGCACCAGGTTGCCGTACTTCGGATACCATTCTTCCAGGAAATAAAATCGCTCGCCGGCTGGAATTGAGTTTGGCGCGCGCGTATCGGCGGCGTTCTTCGGCACCCACACGCGGCCACCTTCGCCGCGGGCGGATTCGCTCATCAAACGAAGCTTGTCTTCACCCGGAATAGCAGTCGGATGCACCTGGATGAATTCGCCGTTGGCGTAATCCACGCCTTGCTGGAACAAAGCCGATTGCGCCATGCCGGTGCAGACGACGGAATTTGTGGAGCGATAGAAAATCGCGCCGTTTCCGCCGGTGCAGAAAATTGTCGCGTCCGCCGCAAAAGTTTTTACTTCCATGGTTTTCAAATCCATCGCGCAGATGCCACGCGAAACGCCAGCATCGTCGAGAACGGCGGAAAGGAACGTCCAGCCTTCGTACTTTCTTACTTTGCCCTCGGCTTCGTAACGCCGAACTTGCTCATCAAGCGCATAGAGAAGTTGTTGCCCGGTGGTGGCCCCCGCAAATGCGGTGCGATTGAACAGAGTGCCGCCAAAGCGGCGATAATCCAAATTTCCTTCCGGCGTGCGATTGAACATGACACCCATGCGGTCGAGCAAATCAATAATTCCGGGCGCGGCTTCGCACATGCGCTTCACCGGTGCCTGATTGGCAAGAAAATCGCCGCCGTAAACCGTGTCGTCAAAATGTTGCCAGGTGGAATCACCTTCGCCCTTGGTGTTTTTCGCGGCGTTGATTCCGCCTTGCGCGCAAACAGAGTGCGAGCGCTTCACCGGCACGATAGAAAATAAATCAACGGGCACGCCCGCTTCGGCCACTCGAATGGTGGCCATCAAACCAGCGAGTCCTCCGCCAACGACGATAATTTTGGGCTGATTCATTTCGATAGATATGTGTCCAGGGGATGCCAACCGTATCGCAAACAAACAAGAATTGTAACGCTCATGAAAATAAGAACCGCCGCTACGCCGACGCCGAGATATCCCGCCGCGCGTTGCGATCGAACTGTTGCGGCCAGTCCCCATTTGCACAGGAAATTCCAAATGCCTACACCGAAATGCACACAGCAGGCAGTAACGCCCAGCAAAAAGAAACTGAAGAACCATACGTTCTGCAAATCTGCGTTGACGCTGTTGTAGGTAGAAAGTCCGCCGGAACCAAGGCGCTCTGTGTAAACGTGCCAGCCGATAAATAGAAATGCGATCAAACCAGTCCAGCGTTGTGTGCTGAACATCCAGTTGCCGACCCACGGATACGCAGAAACGTTCGTCTTACCTCGGTACCAAACATAAAAGCCATACAACGAGTGGTAAAGAATCGGCAGCCAAATGATGCAAATTTCAAGGGGTAGGCGCCAGGGAACAGTCTGAAGAGCGTGCGAAGCTTCGTTGTAATTGCTGCTGCCAACCAGGGAATAGCTGTTTTCCCAGATGTGATCGGCCATGTAAGCACCGACGGGAATGATGCCGCTCAGGGAATGCAGTTTGCGCCAGAAAAAACTATGGTCTGGTTGCACACCCGGTGCGGACATGAAAAATTCTTACTCCCTTTGCGCGGCGAAGAAATTGTTCGCGGTGCACGAAATGTGGATGCGAATTCGTTCCGGGCGATCCGACAGACTGCGTAACAATCGAGCACCCGCAACTGAAACCAGTATAGAAATTCCCGGGAGGTATTGCAAGGCAAACGAATGAACAATCTTGAACCACTCTCCGGGCTGGACAACGCACCGCGTCTTGCACTCGCCCCGAACAGAATTCTTCCGGGTAACGAATTCCTCCGAGGTATTGCAAAGCAAGCACGTGGTCCAATTTCGCACAGAAAAAAAGTGTGCTTCCGCTATACTCTAACCTGCCCCTGAATACTTCCCCTGAAGGAAGAGGATGAAAGCTTTAGCAACCGCATCAGAACTGAGTCGCCTTGTGAACCGCTGGGTAGAGCAATCTACCGAAATTGATTCGGCGTCGCTGGGGGCATTCTCTGAAAAATTGGCGGCGATTTTTGGCGTCAACCCTGACGAAGTTGCGATTCTCGCTATAACCGGCAACGGACAGCATCTGAAATTCCTAGTTCCGGAAAAACTGCAGGCCGTCGGCACGATTCCCGTAAACAGTACGACCGCGCTGGTTGCCCGCACAGCCCGCGAAAAACGCCCCGATATTTTGAATCAATTCGCCGGGTCGCGGCACGCTAGCGTTTTTGAAGGAGTTCCGCTTGGTCACCGCGAAGGGGAGATGATTCAGAAAATTATGAGCGTGCCGATTGTTTCCGGCGAGAAAGTTGTGGGCGTGGTGCAGATCTCGCGCAAGGGCCGCACTCAACAGGGGGCCGGCGCTGATTTCGGATCGGGAGATCTGCGCATGCTACAAGGATTGATTCCCACGCTGGCGCAATTTGTCGAACTTTCAAAAAACAACCCTGCGGGTGTCAGTTGAAAGTGTTCAGGTCCATATTGCGAAATCTGTTCACGGCAGCACGCTCGATTTCCCCGTTGCCATTCACACTCTATTCACAAACCGAAAGCCTCCTTCTTCCGCCGCAAAAGTTTTTTTAGGCAAACATCGAATACGCATTGACACTGCGGTGCGTTCTTGTTACTTTCGCGTGCGCTTGTTTTACTCGAAGCGAAATGTTTTGTGGAGGCACCGCAGTCGGGCACTCTAAATGGCATTCGTCGCAAAAAAGATTTTCCTGACCAAAGGCGTTGGCAAACATCGCGAGAGGCTTTCGAGCTTCGAGCTCGCATTGCGTAACGCGGGCATCGCGGCGTGTAACATTGTTCGCGTATCGTCAATTTTCCCTCCGAACTGCAAACTGATTTCCCGCAGCGAAGGATTGAAGCACATCAAACCGGGCCAGGTTGCCTTCACCGTCATCAGCGAAAATTCCACGCGCGAGCCGCATCGTCTGATCGCAGCGGGAGTAGGTCTTGCGTTACCGGCGCAGAAGTCCATGTACGGTTATCTTTCTGAACACCACTCATTCGGCGAGACCGAAGAAGTTGCCGGCGAATACGCGGAAGAGCTGGCGGCCGAAATGCTCGCTACTACCTTGAACGTGGAATTCGACGCCGATCTTTCCTGGGATGAGAAAAAGGAAGTTTATCGAATTTCAAACAAGATCGTCCGCACGATGAACATCACGCAGTCGGCAGTAGGCGACAAGCGTGGATTGTGGACTACAGTTCTCGCCGCCGCGATTCTTCTGGAAAGCGATTAGAATTTTTCCATAGCTGCTCTGTCGTACACGATTCAATTCCCTTGTGGCGCTCCGTGAAATCACGCAATCGTTCCTAACTCCGCCGGATTCGCCTTTTCCATGCGCCTAGTGATACAAATTGATAGTATAAGCAGGCGCAAGATTGAAGAGCAGTCAGCGCCGATCCAATTGAGGTGAACCGATGGCATTGCTGGCTAGCAACGATGGATACCAGGTGTTTGGGGTCTTCGTATCAAGGTCGCTTATTTCATGGATCATCATCGGATTAATCGCCGGATGGCTGGCCGGAACACTGGCGCGCGGCCGCGGATTCGGTTGTTTCGTAAACATTATTCTGGGAATGGTGGGCGCGGTTCTTGGCGGTTGGATCTTCACAAAACTTGGTATCTTCGGTGGTGGTTGGCTATACAGTCTTGCGGCGGCCACCGTCGGAGCGGTTGTTCTCGTCGCAATTGCTCGTCTATTTGGCGGCAGCAGCGAGGACTAAAATTCGCATTTGCCCCGCCTTGCACTCACAAGCTTCCGTGCAGTGCCTTCGAATCGGTGACGTGCGCCCATAGGTTTTCACCCGCGCCAGGTCCAAGAATTGTGCATGTGATACGATGTAACGCGTCTAACCGCGGAGAATCCTTTGAATCATAAGTCACTTTGGGCAATACCCCTGGGCGGCCTGGGGGAATTCGGCATGAACATGATGGCTTTGCGCTTTGGCGATGACATTATCGTCATCGACGCTGGCATGATGTTCCCAGAAGCTGAGCTGCTCGGCGTAGATATAGTAATTCCAGACATTGCCTACCTGAAACAGCATCAAAAAATGGTTCGCGCGATCGTTCTGACGCACGGCCACGAAGATCACATCGGCGCGCTTCCCTACATTCTGCGCGATTTTAATGTGCCGATTTACGGTACGAAGTTCACGCTGGCATTGGTCAGCAAGCGACTGGAAGAACGCGGCCTGCTGGATTCCGCGAAGTTAAATGAAGTCACCGCCGGCAGCACGATCAAGGTTGGCCCCTTCGGCATCGAATTCATCCACGTCACGCACAGCACGATTGATTGCGTCGCGCTCGCCGTGCGCACACCAATGGGAGTGATCATCCACACCGGCGATTATAAAATGGATCCCACTCCACCGGATAACAAGCCATTCGATTTGCACGCGTTCGCGCGATACGGACAAGAAGGCGTGCTCGCGCTGTTCAGCGATAGCACCAACGTCGAACGGCCAGGTTACACGCCGTCAGATCGCGCAGTCACGTCACGCCTCGAAGAGCTTTTCCGTTCGGCCCCGCGCAAAGTCCTTCTATCGTGCTTCGCTTCCTCCATCCATCGTATTCAGATTGCCGTGGATATCGCCGCTACTACCGGCCGCAAAATAGCGTTCGTCGGACGCAGCATGGTGGATAACGTCGAAATCGCGCACGGATTAGACCTATTGCGCATCCCGGACGGTCTCGTCGTGCGCGCTCAAGATATTCGCTCCTTTGATCAGAAGAAGCTTGTCGTGCTGGTTAGCGGCAGCCAAGCCGAGCCGATGTCGTCCATGTCTCGCATCGCAGTGGACAACCACCGACTGGTTTCCGTGGACGAGAACGACACCGTGATTCTTTCCGCGCGAATTATTCCCGGCAATGACCGCGCAATTTTCCGTATGCTCGATCACATGTTCCGCCGCCGCGCGCTCGTCTATTACGATAACCATGCCGGCCTGATTCACGTCTCCGGCCACGCCAGTCAGGAAGAACAGAAGCTGATGCTCCAGCTCGTGAAGCCGAAATATTTCATTCCCATCCACGGCGAATATCGCCAACTGTTCCGCCACGCCGCAATTGCGCACCAACTTGGCGTGGTCTCCGGCGAAATCATGCTGCTCGAAGACGGTAATCCCATCGAGTTCACGGAAAATGGCGCGTTCCGCCGCGAACCAATTCCGGTCGGTCGCGTCTGCGTGGATTCGGGCTCGCTCGAAGAAATCGAAGAGTTCGTCATACGCGATCGCCGCCATCTGTCCGAAGACGGTGTTGTCGTTCCCATCGTTGCGATGGATAAGCACAACGGGCGTCTCGGCTCACAGCCCGAAATCGTGACGCGAGGCTTCCTGCCCAATGACGACGATGACCAGGGCGTAATCGCAGGTGCGCGCGAAGTTGTGCTGAAGACTATCCAAAACTCGAACGCGGAAGAAAAGTCCGACTGGACAGTAATGAAAGAAAAAATCCGCGTGGATCTGAAGCGCTATCTGAATAAACAAACGTCCAAGCGCCCGCTGATTCTGCCCGTAATTCTGGAAGTCTAGGCCGCACAGTGAGTGTGAGGTTCGCCCCCCGTCCATACGATTCATCTGATTTTGACGCACTGTATATCCTTGACCGGACATGCTACCCACCGGGGATCGCTTATAGCAGAAGTATGTTGCGTTGGTTTCTGAAGCAACCCGGAGCGATTTGTCTGGTTGCCGAAGCGGCCGGCGAAATTAAGGCCTTCGTCCTGGCTGAGGCCGACCCGCCAGTCGGCCACATCATTACGCTGGACGTGGCCACCGAACACCGCCGAAGCGGACTAGGTACCCGGCTGACACTGGCGGCAGAAAACGAGCTGGGGTTACGCGGCGTCCGTGAAATAGAACTCGAAACGGCGGTAGACAACCCCGCCGGCATTGCGTTTTGGACGAGGCACGGCTATCGTACCGTCGGCACGATTCCCCGCTACTATCTGGATCGTGTGGACGCCTTGTGCATGACCAAAGTGTTGGCCACTCCAAAGGAGCTTTGAACTCGGATGCCACTTATTCAAGCTGTGGTGCTGGCGGTCGTGCAGGGACTGACCGAATTTCTCCCCGTTAGCAGCAGCGCCCATCTGGTTTTGTTTCCTTGGTTCGCCGGGTGGCAGGAGCCGGGCCTGGCGTTCAATGTCGCACTTCACTTGGGCACATTCGTCGCCGTACTGGTATATTTCCTGCGCGATTGGGTGCAGCTTACACTTGCCGGATTCGGAATCCGCGCCTCGGCGAGCATGAGCGCCGAAGAACTATCGTGGAAGCGCAAGATATTCTGGTTGCTGGTGATCGGCACGATCCCGGGCGCGCTCGTGGGCATACTCTTTGAAAAGACCATCGAGGAACGCTTCATGCATCCCGTGCCAATCGCCTGCGCGCTGATCATCGTGGGCCTACTAATGTGGTGGGTGGATAGCCTCGCGAATCAGAAGCGGCACATTCCGGAGCTCGGACTGAGTGACTCCGTGATTGTAGGTACCGCACAGGCGCTGGCTCTTTTTCCCGGGGTTTCGCGTTCCGGCATCACCATCACGGCAGGTCTTTCTCAGCGGATGACGAGGGAAACCGCCGCGCGCTTCTCTTTTCTGCTATCGACGCCACTGATCGCCGGCGCGGCGGTGAAAGAACTCCCCAAGCTGCTTCACGCACACAAGGCCGGAATGATGGACATTTCTCTCTCCACTCTCTTCATTGCCATCGCAGTTTCCGGCATTGTAGGTTACTTGGTCATCGGATTCCTGCTTCGTTATCTACAGACACGCACCCTCAAAGTTTTCGTTGTTTATCGGGTTGCACTCGGTATACTTATCCTGTTACTCGTTTTCCTCCATCTGGGCCACACGCGATAGCGCCCGCGCTCCTCAGAGGTAGAGTAGCCACCGCTATCCGCCCGCCTAGGAGAGGTCAGTGCGCTTACTAACGCCGACGGAAAATCACCGTTTGAATGAGCTATGCGGATTTCTGGGCCTTACGATGGGCCTGCTCGTGGCTCTTAGCCTGCTTTCGTACAATCCGCATGACGCATCCCTGAATGTTTCCTCATTCGACGAGCAGTCGCACCACGCCACCAACTGGATTGGTCCAGTAGGCGCGCACGGTGCAGACCTGCTGTTCCAGGGACTTGGCTACGCAGCATTCCTATTGCCCGCCGGAATATTCGCGCTCGGCACGCGATGGTTTCGCAGCCGCGCCGTGGATTCCCCGACCGCAAAACTCGTAGGATGGGGCCTATTCGTCCTTGGACTGCCGGCGCTGGTCACTCTGTGGCACTTCCCTGAAGTGCGCGGCGCTGCACCACCGGGAGGACTGCTGGGCAGTGTGCTGGCCGCGGGCCTGACCGGCGCGTTCAACGGCGTAGGCGCCCAACTGGTGACTGTGGCGGCTGTGCTGGTCGCGCTGTTCCTGACGACTCAGTTTTCTTTCCTCGGCGCACAGGAATGGGCGAAAGGGCCACTCAGCAAAATTAACTTTGTGCCCGCGCTGATGGAGCGGTATAACGCCTGGCGCGAAGCACGCGAGCAGACTCGGCTACGCAAGCGCGTGGAGGACATCAAGATTTCTGGGCGTCCGGCAGTGGCTTCGCAGGTGAGGGAAGCTGTGAACAAGATGTTTGCTAAAGCTGCCGTTGAAGAGGAGGAAGAAACCCCGCCCGTTGAAGAAGCGGAAGATAAACCTTCCCGCCGCGCGCCCGTGATTCTGCGCTTCAAGGAAAAGGGCGAGCGCGAGGAAGAGCCCAAACCGCCGGCCAAATCGTCTGTACCTAAAATTTCTAGCGGACCTTCTAATTTCCGCCTGCCTTGCAGCAGCTTACTGCATTCCGCCGAACGCAGCGAAAGGATGCAGGAAGAAGACCTGAAGCAATGCGCGCGCGCTATTGAAGCGAAACTGAAAGAATTCGATGTCGGCGGAGTAATCACACAAATCAATCCCGGCCCGGTCGTCACCACCTACGAATTCAAGCCCGAAGCGGGTATTAAGTACAGCCGCATCACGGGACTGCAGGACGACCTGTGCCTCGCGCTCAAAGCAGAATCCATTCTGATTGACCGCATCCCGGGCAAGTCCACCATCGGAGTCGAAGTTCCGAACCATCATCGCCAAACCATTGCTCTGCGGGAGGAAATCGAATCACCCGAATTTGTAAATTCTGCGTCAAAGCTAACTCTCGCCATGGGCAAGGACTTGATCGGCCGCAATCGCGTCAGCGATCTGGCGCAAATGCCTCACTTATTAATTGCCGGAGCAACTGGAACCGGCAAGAGCGTATTTCTAAATTCGCTGATCATCAGCATGTTGTACAAGGCCACCCCGGACGAACTGAAGCTGGTCATGGTGGATCCAAAGCGCCTTGAACTGGGACTGTACGAGGGCATTCCTCACCTGCTCGCGCCAGTCGTTACAGATCCGAAGGTGGCGTCCAACGTTTTGCGCAATGCCACGCGCGAGATGGAACGCCGTCTGAAATTGCTGGCCCAGCGCGGCGTGCGAAACATTGACCAGTACAACCGCACATTCAAACGCGGCGAATCACTTTCATTGTTCGACGATGAAGAGCAACTCGACCACAAACCTCTCCCCTACATCGTCATCGTCATTGACGAGTTGGCCGACCTGATGATGGTGGATACCAGCAACGTGGAAGCGTCCATCACGCGGCTCGCTCAAATGGCCCGCGCGGTGGGCATCCACTTGATTCTGGCCACACAGCGTCCTTCGGTGGATGTTATTACCGGACTAATTAAAGCCAACTTCCCGGCCCGCATATCTTTTCGCGTGGCCAGCAAAGTTGATTCCCGCACCATTCTCGATTCCAACGGCTCTGAATCTCTGCTTGGGCGTGGTGACATGCTTTATCTCCCGGCAGGCTCTTCCCGTTTACATCGCATTCACGGACCGCTGGTCGGCGAAGATGAAATCTCCGCCGTCTGCGATTTCTGGCGCTCGCAAGGCACCGCCGTTTACAACGAGAAGCTACTCGAGCCGCCGAAGGAAGAATCTGTCGACGGTGAGGCAGGCGAAGGCGGCGAGGACGCGGTGGATGACGCGCTCTATCAGGAGGCCGTGCGCGTAGTTTGCGACGCAGGCCGCGCGTCCACTTCAACGCTGCAACGGCGCCTGCGCATCGGCTATGGCCGCGCCGCGCGTCTAATTGACATCATGGAGAAAGACGGCATCGTAGGCCCGCCGGACGGCACCAAGCCCCGCGAATTGCTGAAGAGCAAAGACTGGATGCGCGAGATTGACACGTCGATGAGGTAGGCGCGAATCGATTCGGCGCGTATCAGCTACGTGCGCGCCGAATTACTTAGCGTGAAAATTCGTCCAGCGTATCGAATTGGCCGGCGCAAATGAAAACTTACTTCTTCAAATAAGCCGAAAGATTCGCCTGCTGCAACGTTCGCAGCGCAATGCAGGCATTCACGCGGTCACGCGCATTGCGCAGCGGGCGCTCGGTTCCGGGAATGTGCTGCGCCGCGAAAAACTCTTGCGTTTCATCCCGCATCTTCGCGTCGCAGAATTGCGCCGCCACGCCGACAAATCCGCCGCCGCCGATATCCGCGCCAGCCTTTGCCTGAAGTTCCGTGAAATGAAGTTTCAGCAGATCCCACGCAGCCGGTTGCGTCGCATCACTGTTAAATAGCGCGCCAATTAATCCCAAGTCCTGATTCCGCACCGCCGGACCCAGCACAAATTCAAACGTGCGCTTCGTCAGCGCCAGATCGCGAAACGATGCGAGCGCGTAGAAATACGCATAGTATTCTTCAGGAGTGTTCGCCGACTTCATGTGTTCCATGTACCGGTCATACAGCTCCGCATCCCCCGTGCACGCCACAGTCCGCAGCGCCGCCTGCGCGAGGTCCGCATCCACGGAACTTGGGTCATTCATGTACGATTCGGCGGTAAACTCTGCCTTCGCGATTAGCGCCGGATCATTTCCATACGCCGTCAGCATCCTCAGGACATCTATACGCAGCGCCGCACGCTCCGCGCTTTCGCCCATATCCGGCAGACCGACAGACATCCCCGGCATATCACTCGTTCCACCTACGCCCGGAATTCGCTCCGACCAAGGTTGCGGCGGTTTAGCCGGATCCAAGGCACTCGCGATGGGACCCAGGAATTTCCGCACCCACGCCTCAAACGCAGGACGATCCGCCGGGCTGGCAATCGCATCGTGAATCCGGGGAATCACACCGATCGCTTCGTTAATCACCGCGCGGTTCCTGTCGCTCTCAAAGTATTGCAGCGCATTCAGGTAATCCCCAATGTTTACGCGCCCGGCACGCACCATCGCCCAGGCGTCGCCCAGAAAGTGAATGCGCTCTTCGGGACTGAAACTCTTTTCCATCTCCGCGCTCATTCTTCCAAACGCATCAGCCCCATATTCTGCGCGGTAGTATCCACGGCCGCCCGCATTCGCAAATACCCACGGCGCGCAACCCGGCATGTCGAAGGTCTGTTCCCGCCCGCTAAGTATTTTGTAAACGGAGCCCTTCGATCCGGCGGCGTGGAGCGCAACCGGAATTTGCCACAGTTGCGATTTGTCAGTCTCCGTTGAGGTCGGAACGTATCCGGGCCCGTGATCCGAGTAGAATCGATCTTGCGTTAGCGTAACTTTGGTCACATTTCCGCTACACGTGGACCTGACTGTGATCACCGGCGCGCCCGGCTGGTCAACAAAACTCGCCATAATTTTATCAACGGGCTTTCCCGACGTGCGCGCGACAGTGTTCCAGAAATCTTCCGCCGTCGCATTTCCATAGGCATGCGCCTGCAAATATTCGTTCACTCCCTTGCGATACAAGTCCTCGCCAACGTACGCCTCAACCATCCGCAACACCGAAGCCGCTTTCTCATACGCAATTCCGTCAAACAGCGCGTCAATTTCCGCCGGTGTATTAGCGTTCGATCGAATTGGGCGGATTGACGAAATCGAATCCGTCGCCAGCGCGCCATCCGTCTGTCCAATCTCGTCCTGCGCGGAATGCCACTCCGGTTTCCACGCTTCCATCGGCTTCCAGGCCATCCAGGTGGCGAATCCTTCGTTCAGCCAGATGTCGTCCCACCACTTCATGGTCACGAAATCGCCGAACCACTGGTGCGCCATCTCATGCGCCAGCACTGACGTTACATTCTCGTGCGCGTCAAGTGGTGCCGTCTTGTCGTCAATCAGCAGGTCGGTCTCGCGATACGTAATCGCCGCCACATTTTCCATCGCGCCCGCGGCAAAATCCGGAAACGCAATGATGTCCAGCTTCTGAAACGGATACTTGGTGTAGTAATACGTATTGTAGAATTTCAAAATATTCTCGGCGGAAGTCAGCGCCCAACTAACCAGATTCTCCTTGCCCGGCACAGTGCAGACGCGAATTGGAATCCCATCCGCCGCGCCGACCTTGCATACGAAATCACCCACCATCATCGCCACAAGATACGTGGACATCTTCGGCGAAGGAGAAAATGTCAGCGTGTGCTTCTCCGCGCCGGGCCCAGGTGTGTCCGAAATAATCTTTCCATTTGAGATCGCCGTATCGCCTTTATCAATGACCAGCTTGATGTTGTAGACCGCTTTGTAAGCAGGCTCGTCAAAACACGGAAATGCCCGCCGCGCATCTGTCGACTCAAATTGCGTTACCGCGTAGCGACGCTTCGGCGTCTGACTCAAATAAAATCCGCGCAGCTTGTCATTCAATATTCCGTTGAAGCGGATGCGAATGTCGTAGTCACGCGCCGGCAGTTCCACCGGAACGGTAAACGTCACCTGATCCGATTTTTCGTCTGTGGTCACCGGAGTCGTTAGGTGGAGACTGCCAGAAGTAATCTTCACTTCCTGGAATTCAATCTCCGCCGAATTCAGCGTGATAGTCTTCGCCGGCTTCAGCAGCCGCACATGAATCGTCTCTTGCCCGCTAAAAGTCGCCTTCTCAAGATTCGGCGTGAACGTCAAATCGTAGCTCTCGGGAATCACGTTCGTCGGCAGCCGCTGCGCGCACGCAGCGGAGCTCAAACCAAGCGCGCACAGTGCAGCAACCATCAGGCGTTTCATTGCGGAACCTCTCAGTTGTTTCCGGAGCTTCCAAAACTTAGCACGGGCATGGAAGGCGACAATCCGGCGGATTTGCTGGCCATCCTGCAAATTACCCTAACATATTCGCGGCCGCCGCGCAGGCGGGGAAACAACCACAATTATTTTGTCAGAATTCTGCGTGTTTCGCTTTGCCCCTCGCGTCGTTTCGCATAGAATGTTTGCTCCCGGTGCCGGGGTAGCTCACCGGTAGAGCGCGGCCCTGAAAAGGCCGGCGTAGGCAGTTCAACTCTGCCCCTCGGCACCACTCACGCGTAGGCCCTTATCTCCAAAGAAATCAACGCTGCCTTGGGCCAGGTATTTCCCCTCTTGGGGGACGAGGGTAATCTTTCCAATTTGGTCCGCAAGCAGCACCCTAGCCTCGTGAATGTTTTCAGGCTTCGCCAATAGCCGTCGCAGGTCCGTCAGCCGCGACAATGCAAATGTTCGCAACTCATCCAGCTTGACCCGGATTGAGCTCGGATGTCGCTCCAACAAATCGTCCGTGATCGCTCGCATTTCCTTTTCCCGTTCGCCTATGGCAGCGGCCATGCTCAGGCTCCCGTTCCCATCGGCGATGGCTTTAACAAGCCGGGCAATCTCGGTTTCGAGTTGGTGTTTACGTTCATGCATCTTCGAAAGCCCCTCATCCAACTCCACGAATCGGCGTTCCAGTTCGGCTTTCATACTGGCAACCATGTAATCAATGGATTCCTCTCGGAGGACTGTCTCCTGAAGGCCGCTAAAGAGTCGTGATTCCAATTTGTCTCGACGGATAGTAAGGCGGTTTGAACACACTGTGTCTCCGCGATGGTAGTGCATCGAACACCCGTACTGTTGCGACGCGGTACGCCAGCGACCACTTACCATTGTGACGCTGCCACCGCACTTTCCGCATTTGAGCAATCCTGACAACAAATAAACCTGCCGCTGCTGTCCCGCGAGTCCAGGTTTCCCTTCCCTGCCCCACAGTTTGCGCGCGACATGGAACCGACGTTGGACACCAACCCAAAGGTCTTCAGGTACTATCCGCAGATGCGGGGCGTCAAGCTTCACCCACTCGGATTCAGGTCGCAGCCTCTTAATGCGGCGACCTGTTCCAGGCACACGAATCTTTTGCGTTTTGTTCCATATGAGCTTTCCGCGATAACGTTCATTTCTGAGGATGACCCGGACGGACGATGTGCACCAACTGTGTGAGTATCGACCTTCTTGCGGTATCGGCGATGCGACGCCCTCAGCATTTAGTTGGCGTGCGATATGCTTAAGGCTGAGTCCCCCGGCGTACATCCTGAAGACTCGTCCCACAGTGCTGGCTTCGTCGGTATTAACGCCGAGACGTTTACTGCCTGTGGTGCGCAAAAACCTCATCAGCCTTCGCATCTCTCTCAGGAATCCCCACCCACTAGCGGTTCAGCTCAAAATTAAGGAACAATAGGGGAACAGCACGCCCCAAAAGCCATGCAAAACTGTGATACTAGACGCAAGAAAAAGCTAGACGGGCCAACAAGATAGATTTTTTACAACTGCCTGTCACCTAAGAAAACGGGACACAGGGTGGTTCTAGCACTTGGGTTATGACGAGAGTTCTGAAATCGTCCCTTAGGGCGCGCCACTCTTCGCTTTCAGTTTGTTTTCAATATCTTATGAAGAAACCCTTCAGCTCGTCTTAGAATCAAACTGTTTCAGTCACACGGAAAGTCAAAATGGAAAGTCCAGTTTATTGCTTTAAGAATCCAGTTTCGGTTGTTAGAAAGCTTTCCTGCATATTGGTATTGCTGCTGGCTTGTTTTGCTCCTGAGATCTTCCCAATCTGCATTGAGGCTATTTGGATTCAGAAATCCCCGACCTCGGATCGGCTTTATCAAATCTCAGACGGCGGAAAGATCGGGTACATCGACCAAACCGGGAAAATCGTAGTCCGGACGAAGGTATCAGCGCCGTGGGAGTTTGAGGAGTTTGGCGGCGAGTTTCACGACGGGTTAATTCTGCTATCAAATTATCCGCATGCGGAATTTATGGATTTAACCGGAAAAAGAGTCAAATTCGAGAATGTAGATCAAGCGTCGCCCTTTTCGGATGGCCTTGCCTCAGCGCTTGATAAAGCGACCCAAAAGTGGGGCTTCATCAATACGAAGGGTGAGTTTGTAGTCCCGCCGACGTATCAGAGATGGTATGTGCCATTTATACGCCCTTTTTCGGACGGCCTAGCTTTGATCATGATGCACGATAAGTATGGCTTCCTCGACCGTACAGGTGCATTTGCAATAGACGCCCAATTCCTTAGAGCGGCGCAGTTCCAGGATGGCGCGGCCCGCGTCATTATCGAAGGGCCTTGCAAAATTCATTCGGAGCCATGCGCTTCATTTGTTGGAGAATTTGTAATACCGAGCAATTCGACCAAACCTGAAACAGTCCCGCGCTGCCGGTATGCATTCATTGACAAGGCTGGACACACTATTTCGGACCAGCGATTCGATGATGCAAAGGATTTCTCGGAGGGCCTTGCCCCAGTGATGATTAACGGGAAGTGGGGTTTCACCGACAAGAGTGGCGCCATCGTTATTCAACCCAAGTTCGACAACGCAGAACCATTTTCGGATGGGGTTGCCCTAATATCACAAAACGGGTTGTTCGGGTTCATCGGGCACGATGGCACTCTTGTTATCGAGCCGCAGTTCAAGTACGCCGAGGGTTTTGTGGAAGGTCTCGCTCTTGTTGGAAGTGGTAAGTTCTACACTTCAGATTCCAGTTTTTGGTATGTGGACCACACCGGTCAACGCGCAATCCCGGACTCCTTCCCTCTTGCGACCTCGTTTTTCAAAGGCTTGGCTCACGTGAAACTCCCATCTACGGAAGGAATAGACCCTAAGATTTTATGGACAGGGCAATTTGCCTATATCGACCGCACTGGGAAGAGGATTTTCACTTACAAGATAGACCAACCGGGACGGTAGGCTTCGGAACGAGCGAAGTTGTGCTTCCGATATTTGGGTTTGTTGTGGCCCCGGAAAACTTCCTGCACTTGCTCGAACAGAGCCGCGCTAACCAGTGGTGTGTGCGTCCCGCTGTAGAGCTTGTCTTCCCAAATGAATTGGCCTTTGTAAAACGGATTCTTGAGCAGGCGTTCGAGATAGCCCTTTGCGAGATTCACACCTTGCTCCAATTTGAGAGCCTTGCGCAAGCTGGCAAGTGAATGCTGGCCTGAGCCATAAAGTTCGAACATGCGTTGCGCGATGGATACCTTGTCCGGGTCGGCCTCGATGGTTCGTTGGAGCTTGTTGTTTCGGTAGCCCAAAGGCGGACGGCTCGGATAAATGCCCTGCTCGGCCTTCTCGCGCATTCCTTTGCGGACTTCTTCGCGAAGGTTCTCGATGTAATTTCGCGCGATGACTACCTGAATGCCGTGCACCAGCTTCGCTTGTGATTTCAAGTCCTTGCTAATGACTTGGCCTTCTTTGGGCAGATGAATTTCAATATCCAAATCTTCCAGCGTCACGCAGTCGCGGAAGTTGCGGTACAGCCTGTCGGTCTTTTCAACAATGGCCGTGCGGCACGCCGGATTCTCGCGGAAGAATCGCACCATCTCTCCAAACTGTTTGCGGCCCGCTGCTTTGGCCGTTTCCACATCCAGAAACTCGCGGACGATCTCGAACTCGTGCGTTCGTGCATACTCCCGCAAAAGCTTCAACTGCGCGGGAATGGAGTATCCCTCGCGTTCCTGGTCTTTGCTGGAAACTCTGGCGTAGATGACTGCGTGTTTCATTTCTGTTTACCTCTTCAGGCGTGATTGGTTCAACATGCACTCAGCAGGTTTTTCTGTCAACGGAGAACTTGGGGAATTAAATATTTAACTTCCTTGTCCCTGTTCGGGATCATCTCGTCCTCGATTAAATCATTTCGGCCCACACCTGCTAATTTCCCGAAGGCCTCTCGATGTGATCAATTACGAAGATTTGAACCGGGCCGCGACCCGCTTCAAGTTTCAATCCAAGTTGCTGTTGGATCGCAGTGAAGATAGATGCGGCACCCGGCTCAGACGGCGGTGCACCTGGGTCGTCGCTTGCTGCCCGTGGCGCCTGCTCAGGAGCGAATTCTAAGGTGAAGTCGTAGGCGCCGGTCAAACCGGTTTTGTCAATTACAGGCTTGCGCAATTCGTTTGTCAAAGCTCTTACAAAATACGCCATGTTGACCGACGTGGCGTTGTATCGCCGCCCTCCTTCGGATCCGCGACCAAGTACGATTACTCCCGAGACGCTCCCGCCATCGGGTCCCATCAGCTGAAGCGCCTTGCCAGGATCGGCTGCTTGTAATTTAGCTCCGCCTTTTCCTGTCGTCAGGAAGTAAACTGAGCCATCCATTGTCTCGGAGTGCGTTTTCAGTGCGAGACGGTCTGCCAGCATTGCTTGCAGCATTTGTCGTTGAGCGGCCTTTCGCTGATTAGGGCTCATGGCTTTCATGGCTTCTGCCGTGGCCTCGTCCATTTTCGCTTCGATGTCGTAAGAGTCTTCTGAGAGCCAACGAGGTGCCCCGGTTATTGAATACACCGATACACCGAAGGCTTGCACGATGACTTGCATGATGGTGTCATGGTTGGCGCGATAGCCATCAGCTGTGAAGCCTGACACAAAACTGGTACCGCGTGTTTGCGTCGGTTTGATCGAGATGACCTCGAATTCATAGGCGGGCGCGGTTGCGGTTGTGTTTTGTTGTTGAGGCGGAGCTTGGGTTGGCGTTGATCCGAGCAGACCGCATGTACTTGCTATGGCGACGGCTACAATTCCAGCCGTGCTGAGCACTAACTTTCTGCACCTTCGAATTGGATCGGCAATTATCTGCATGTCTGAAGCCCTTTAAATAGACGCCGCCACGAGATGCCCGGTTCACATTCGGACAGCCTTGGCAGCGAGTCAAGTAGATAATTCCCGGATTTTGCATTCTTCACAAGAATCTTGTGCTGCGGAGGAAGAGCTGCTTGGCATGGCGCGATCCCATTCGTCAAGCAATAGAAAAATGTGGCGGAGCGAGCGTAGGTCTGCCGCATCCAAAACGGTCCCCTCTGTTGGGGCGTTCGGTGGTTCGACGGGGGCTCGCTCTATTGTTCCCGCCATGCAGGGCTCTTGGGACGGCACTGGCGAATTGTTCGGACAAACCGCTAGCCGTTGAAAGAAATCTTTGGAAAGGTCGTGCATAGCGAGACGCAAGGCAAGTCGTCGAGGCGACGCTGCATTCTTGCGGCTACCGAATTGGGAATGGCGGCGTTGCGAGCCATTCCGCAACGTGTTACCCTCGCGCCAGTTTTTCATTTGATACCCCGTCGGAGGCCGGTCGTGCGCAGAATTGCTGTTATTCAGATGCTTCTGTGCGCGTTTGCTGGAGCCGCCTCGGCACAGTCCGCTCCGCAATGCATGCTGCCGATTCCCTCTTCGATTAATACCGGAAACATTTTTAGTCCTGAACAGGAAAAGGATTTGGGTGATGCCGCTGCAGAGCAAATCAATCGCAGCTTCCGTGTGATTGAGGATCAGGAAGTAACAGCGTTTCTCCAGCGCCTCGGAGACCGGATTGCGTCCCACCTGCCTCCTTCGCAAGTTCGATTCAATTTCGTACTTTCTGATTTGGCCATTGCTAACGCTTTTTCTATTCCCGGCGGACGAGTCTATGTTTCGCGGAAGATGATAGCAATGGTGCGCAACGAGGATGAGTTGGCAGGGGTGCTTTCCCACGAACTTGGACATGAGGTGACCCACCAATCAGCGCAGGACACATCTCGTGAATTGCGTGCAGTGCTCGGTGTAACGTCGGTCGGCGACCGAAAAGATGTTTTCGATCAGTTCAATCGGCTGATGGAAAATGCGATGCGCAACCCGGCGGCGTTCCGAAGAAACCCGAAGGAAGGCGAAAACGCCGAGATCACAGCGGACACAATTGCGATCTTCGCGATGGCCGGCGCCGGATATGATCCGAATTTCTTCTCGACACTCTTTGACCGGGTTGCCGGAACCAAAGGCAAAACTGGCAACTGGCTTTCCGATTTGTTCGGCACGACCAGCCCAGAATCGCTGCGGCTGCGCGAAGTTTTGAAGCAAGCGGCAGCAATCCCTGAGACATGCATTGATCACCACGCCGCCACCAGCCCCGAAGATTTCAAGAGCTGGCAAGCGGCCGTTGTCGCCTATTCAGGTCTCGGGCACAAAGAGTCGCTCCACGGCGTTATCGCACGGAAGCGGCTTTCCCCGCCTCTCCAGAGTGAGTACACGCACCTGAAATTCAGTTCCGACGGAAACTATGTGCTCGCGCAGGACGACGCAAGTGTTTATGTTCTTTCGCGAACCCCTCTCGCGCCTCTCTTCCGCATTGATGCACCGGACGCTTATCCTGCAGGATTTTCTCCTGATTCGCAGGAAGTCGTTTTCTATACGCCCACACTCCGCGTCGAAACCTGGAACGTCGACGAGGAAAATCGCACTTCCGTCCACGAGGTCGCTATTCCGGAAGGCTGTCGCCTAACCAAGCTTTCGCCGGACGGAAAAATTCTTGGATGTCTCACAAACAAAGGGGATCTGAGCCTTTATGATGTCGCCGCGGGTACCGTGACTTTTCAAAAGGCGGAGCACACCGCACGCCGCGTCGAGATGCAGTTCTCGCCAGACGCGCACTACTTTGTCGCTTCCCTCGGCGAGGATTCGCCGGTCGCCGTGGATTTGACGACCCGACAGCCAATTTCTCTTCCCAGCAAAATTAAGGATATTTTGCCGCGTCATTTTGCGTTTCTTGGGCCGGACCGTATTGTCGGCGTAAACCAATACAAAGCAGAAAGCTCCGCCATTCTGAAGTTTCCGTCCGGCGACGAAATCACAAGAATCCCGCTGGGCGATCAAAGCCTGGAAGGTCCAGCGCACGGCGATCTGATCATGCTGCGGCCCGTGAAGAATTATCCAGTAGGCGTGATGGATCCGGCGTCGAAAAAAATCATTGCGGCAAACACGGAGGCAGCGTTCGATGTCTACGATCGCACTTCTGTCACCGAACGGGTGACCGGCGAAATTGTTCTCGTGGACGTGGATACCAAGGCACAGATTGCCGACGTCACTCTTCCCAGTGGTCCCCTCGGAATTCTGCGGGCCGTGGCTGTCTCTTCTGACATGCAATGGCTCGCCGTGTCCGAAAAAACGCGCGGCGCGGTCTGGAATATCTCAACAAACGAACGCGCGTTTTATGTGCACGGATTCCGCGGCGCTTATTTTGACCGCGATGGGTTTCTGTATGCAGACTTCCCGGAGTACCAACAGTCACCGCGCCAGTTTGGCCAACTCGATTTGGCAAAGCACGCGGTGCTGCCGGGCTTCCAGCCGGAAAAAACCGAGTTCGTGGAGCAATACGGATCGGTTGTGCTTCGATTGAGACGGAATACGAAGGCGATAGACATCAGAAACATTTTTTCTACTTTTGAAATCCTGGATGTGAAGACGGGACAACTCTTGTGGTCACGGGATTTAACCCATGGCGCATTTCGCTCCTGGCGTTCTCCGCAAGGCGACACAATCGTTCTCGATTACCCGCTTTCGGAAGCCTCTGCTCAGGACGAACTTAAATTTCATCCGGATTGGAATGCGCGCTTCGCCGCCGCAAAACGCGATCCGACCGTGCACCTCTTCGAGATCGTTGACTCGCGAACAGGAGTCGCCAATGGCGCGGTCTTGGTGGACACAAATAAGCGCTCATTCACAATCGGCGCCGCGGCTGCAGCCGGCGATTGGCTGGTCCTATCGGATTTTTCGAACCGGGTACTCGTTTACTCGATTTCAAAGGGCGAAGAAATTGGTCACATCTTTGGGCATGGCCTGGCAATCTCGCAGGCCGCTGGTTTACTTGAAGTGGAAAACGAACCGGGCCAGTTGATTCTGTACGACCTGGCCACCATGGAAAAGCGGGACGCTTATACTTTTTCTGACCGCGTCGTGCTAACTCAATTTAGCCCTGATGGCAAACGGCTTCTCGTCCTGACCGCGGGCCAAGTTGTTTACACATTGGATCTCGCGCGCGGCGCGGCCGCGGCACCCGCAGCGGGAAACTCTTCCTACTAAGCATTTTGCATCGCGCCGCCAACGAGCAGCGGCGGCAATTCGACGAGGCTGTCCAGCAGCACGTCCGGCGAATGCTGCACCAGCCGCTCGCTTCCTAGTCCATAAGTAACGCCGCAGGCCCAGGTGTTCGCGTTGCGCGCGGTTTGCACGTCCACTTCGGAATCGCCGATCATCATGGCTTCGCGCGGCGCCACGCCAAAATCTGCCAGCAGGAGCTGCATTCCCATCGGATCCGGCTTCTTGCGCTCAAAGCTATTTCCGCCGTAAACAAATTTGAAATATGCGGAAAGCCCCAGTCCATCCAATATTTTTTCGCTGAAGCGCACCTGTCCCTACCAGTAACTCATCCCACGCGAAGGAAGATGTCGGGGACAGCCCGTTCAGGTCTTTTCCTCACTGCTCGCAGAGGGCTTTTGATTTCCGATGGAGTTATTGGTAGGGACAAGATCGGGGCGAACTCCATTTGCAGGTCATACGTCAGGTTCGTGGTATATTTTGCGATCGTGCGAAGGACATTACTTCTGTTCTGTTTGACTGTTGCTGCTTGCTCCACAATGGTTCCTGTACATGTGTTTTCGTGGCAGTCAACGGCCCACGCTTCTCAGCAGATCGTGCCTATCGAGACGGCCCTCCATCTCTATCGTACCGGCAAGTTCGACGCGGCAGTCCAAGCGTATAGTTCACTCATTGCGTCGGAATCACATATATCATCGGCGTACGCAGGGCTTGCGCGGACATACCTGAAACTCAAGAAAATCGATGAAGCATACGCCGCAGCGGAGAAAGCGGTGGCTCTCTCCCAAGATCTGGCCGATGCTCATATCGCTCTGGGCGAAGTCTATTTTCGTCAGGGGAAACTCGTCGAAGCTGAGAATGAATTCATAGCAATTGCTAAAACCGGCTCCCCCAACGCCCGGGCTTATCTAGGTGTGGCGCGAATCTCCGAGATGGCGTCCTTGCACAAGCAGGCGAAGCAAATGATTGCAAGGGCCTATTCGCTTGACCCTGATGATCCGGACATCCAGCGCGAACGGCTTACTTTTCTAGGCCTCCCAGAACGGATCAGCGCCCTCCAGCAATATCTTGCTACCGAGACCGATGATCTTCCGAGAGAGCGAGCAGCTTTAGAAGAATTGCTTGCGGTTTACAAAGACGAAGCGACCACGTCCGAGTATCAATGCCGGATGATCGTCAAAGACAATTCTATGCAGGTCGACCTCAAGCCGATGACCAACTCCAATATGGGGATTTATGGCTATGGCTTGACCGCAAAACTAAATGGGACTCCCTCGAAGTTGCAGCTCGACACGGGCGCAAATGGAATCTACTTGAATAGGAAGATTGCCGAAAAGGCCCGTGTAAGAAGAGTTGTTCAAACCAATATCCCCGGCATTGGTGACCAAGGTGCCTCCACGGGTTACATTGCGTATGCAGATTCTGTAACCATCGGTGGTTTTGAATTTGTCGGTTGCTACGTCGAGGTATCCGAAAGCAGACCGATCGAAGATGCTGACGGCATCATTGGGTCAAATGTGTTCGACCGGTTTCTCGTGGACCTTGATTTACCGAACGCCAAATTAAAGCTGGCCGACTTACCTCCACATCCTGACGATCCGCTTTCGTCATCTGTGGCGGTGTCCGCGTCACCGTCCGCACCTCCAGTCTTAGACAGGTACGTTGCTCCGGAAATGAAGTCTTTCACTCCAGTTTATCAGATTGGCCAACTCCTCATCGTCAAGACAAGAGTAGAGGACGCGGCACCCGCGCTATTTGTGTTGGACACAGGATCTGGACTCAACCAGATGTCGTCCGGCGAGGCAAAAGCAGTTACGAGCGTGGCTCGGAGTAATGTTCAGTTGCGCGGAATGGATGGGAACGTAAATAACGTACTGCAGGCGCAGGGAGCAGTAACACTGACATTCGGCAATATGCGACAGAAGAATTCGGGTATGACGGTATTCGACATGAGATCCCTCAGCGATTCCTGTGGAACGGAGATATCCGGAATCTTAGGGGTTGGCGCACTCAGGCATTTGGAAATGAAGATTGATTATCGCGATGGCCTGGTTGATTTTATTAGCGTTCCGGATCGCAAGAAGTGACCCACTCGTTCTTTGAATCTAGGAAATTGTCCTAACGGCGTTAGCCACGGTTTCGGACAAACTCCTCAATCTTTGAACGGGATTATGCTCGGGCAAGGCGTCAGCGTCGCGCATCATCCTTGAACATACCGCTCACTGGGCCTGTCCTGTCATAAAACTAATCCAAACCAACAGCTGCTTGTGGGGTAGCACCACGGGGGTGTCTCCACGGCCCGCGTCAATTGAATGCGGAGGCAAGAACACTTCGGGAGCAAATCGGCTATCTTTCCTGATGCTATACTCCTGTCGTGGATGCTCGATTTCGAAACAAAAGCACAAATCGCCTTAGCCGTTCGTGTCTCTTCACTGCCGCGCTCGCTGCGTGCTACGTGCCCGCGCGCCGTGCCTCACGCCTCGATCCCACGGTCGCGCTGCGCCACGACTAGGAGAAAAATCATGCGAACGCTTCGGCGCGACATTCGATTTGCCGTCCGAGCGCTCTAGCGGATTCCGGGATTACGGACAATCTACGGACAATTGAGAAGGTCTAAAGAGCGTATCCAGTTCGTAAGCGACACCAGAGAAAGCACTTAGATTTTGTGCTGCTCTAGCTACGAACCAGAAGGTCGGGAGTTCGAATCTCTCCGGGCGCACCACTTTCCTGCGTGTTTGTTTTCAGGTTGTCAAATGCAAGTAACGTGTTCATCA
>OCZU010000225.1_pt1 | contig 40757 bp, 38 predicted proteins | sample 1539001 | NCBI WGS metagenome assembly OCZU01 (sample SAMEA3539306, study PRJEB22396) | soil metagenome | biome: tundra; feature: field; material: soil | place: USA | collected 2010-05 | depth 0.15 m | reverse complement strand
TTCGAACGGTTCGTCATGATGTAGACAAAGTACATAGGTCCTTCGCGTGGTGGCTTCCTGCGGCGCTGGAGCGCGCGGGGCTCAGGATGACAAGTCTTGGGTGGAATGTCTGTGATGAATGAACTTTGCAGTAGTGGAAAACCGGGCGTAGGACCTACTGCCTGATCCTTGGGTTCGCGACCGAATACAGCACATCCGTCAAGAAATTCACGGCTACGTACGTCAATCCAATCGCCAGGATGCAGCCTTGGACTAGATAGTAATCGCGGTTGGAGATGGCTTGGATGGTGAGGCGGCCGATGCCGGGCCAGGAGAAGATGGTTTCGGTTACGATGGCGCCGGCTAGGAGGGCTCCGAACTGCAGGCCCAGGACGGTGATGATGGGGATCATGGCGTTGCGCAGGGCGTGGCGGTAGACGACGGTGCGCTCGGGCAGGCCTTTGGCGCGGGCGGTGCGGATGTAGTCCTGGCCGAGCTCTTCGAGCATGGAGGTGCGCACCATGCGGGTGAGGATGGCGGCGAGCGCTCCGCCCATGGTGATGGCGGGCAGGATGAGGTTGGCGAAGGATCCGGCGCCGGAGACGGGGAGCCATCCCAGCTTGATGGCGAAGAGGAGAATCAGGATGGGGCCTAGGGCGAAGTTGGGGAACGACAGGCCGAAGAGGCTGACTAGGCTGAGCAGACGGTCGTCCCAACGGTTGCGGCGCTGGGCGGAGCGGACGCCGGCGGGGATCGAGAGGATGATGGCTACGAAGAGCGATGCCAGCGTGAGTTGCAGCGTGTAGGGATAGCGCTGGGCCAGCAGGCGCGTCACGCTCTGGTTGTAGCGGAACGAGGGGCCGAGGTCGCCGTGGAGGACGCCTTTCCAATAGTGGATATATTGCTGGCCGAGCGGGGCGTCGAGGCCGTAGGCGTGGCGGGTGGCGGCGATGTCGGCGGGCGGCGCGCCTTCGCCGAGCATTTGCTGGATGGGATCTCCGGGGACTAGGTGGATTAGCAGGAAGACCAGGCTTACGACCAGCCAGATTACTGGCAGGGTGTAGAGGACGCGTTGGAGTAGGGCTCGGAGCAAAGGCAGTTCTCGGTTCTCAGTTCTCAGTTTTTCACTACAAGCGGCGCTCCAGAATCCAGCGGGCTCCCATGTCTTCGCCTTCGAAATAGGCCAGCCTTCCGGGGATGCACGATAGAAACGTGCCCATTTGACGGCCAACCACGTCACTTAGAGCTTCCAACAGGGGCAATTCTTTCGCATCCAGTCGGCGATCCTCGGAGGTGACCCAGCACAAGGGCGGGGCACCTTTTTGCGTGAGGATCAGCGCTATATCTTTGGGGTGCTGCTTGTTCGGTGGAATCGTCAGGAGGTAGCGTGGGTCTAGCGACTTGAAATGGGCGAGTTCGCGCAGAAATTTCTGCCGCGTCTTCGGCTTCGAGACGAAGTCCAAGTAGCGTTGGCGCTTAGTCGGCATGAAGAAAGACATAATCAGTTCTTCTTCGTGGTTCATCGCGGTTCAGCTCCAAGAGCTATCGAGCTTCGCTCGAATGGACAGCCGAGGGCGGCTGTCCCCACACAATACAACATCTACGGCACTCAATCGCCCGCCTGCTTCGCAGGCTCCGCTTTGCCGTCGACGTTTTCGACTTTTTCGATCTTCACTCTGGCGATGCGGTGGCCTTCCATCTCTTCGACGGTGTAGCGGTGGCCTTCGTAGTCGAAAGATTCGCCGAGGTACGGAATGCGCTGTAGGCGGGCCAGGACGAATCCCGCGAGGGTTTCGAATCCGGCGTCTCGGGGCAGGAGCAGGCCGTGCTGAGTTTCGAGGTCGCGGATGCTCACCGCGCCTTCGAGCACCAGGATTGATTCGTCTGCTAATGCGGGCTCCGGCGGTGAGAGGTCGAATTCGTCTTCGATATCGCCGACGAGTTGTTCCAGGATGTCCTCGACGGTGATGACACCTGCGGTGGAACCGAACTCGTCGACCACGACGGCGAGGTGACGGCGGCGCTGTTTGAATTCATCGAGGAGTTCGGCGAGGACTTTGGTTTCGGGAACGACCAGAACATCGTGCATGATGTGGGCGATCTGAGTGCGCGCGATGCGCGAGGCAAGCGGCTGGCCTAGATTAACCAATCTGAGCCGCACCCAGCGCACGAGTTCCTTGTAATAAAGAACGCCGACGATGTGTTCGGGGCCGCGCTGCGGGTCGTACACCGGGATGCGCGAGTGCTGGCCTTCGACCACGCGGTTCAGGGCTTCGTCGAGGGTGAGGTCCGAGGGCAAGGAAAAGATATCCGGCCGAGCCACCATGACTTCGCGGACGGTAATGCTGTCGAGTTCGATGGCGTTGTGGATCATCTCCTCCTGAGACGCGGGGATCTGGCCGACCTGGCGGCTGGCGGTGACGATGAGCTTGAGTTCGTCGGGGGAGTGGACGGGGCCGCCGCGGCGGGCGTCGCGCGCGCCGAAAAGCCGGAGGACCAGGCCACCGGACCGGCGCATGAAAAAAAGTACGGGGCGGGTGAGAGTGAGGAACGCTTCCATGGGAGCGGCCACGGCGAGGGCGATCTGCTCGGAGCGCTGCAGGGCGAGAGTCTTCGGGACAAGTTCGCCGAGGAGGACGTGGAGGTAGGTGATGAGGCTGAAAGCGATAACAATGGCGATGCCGTGGGCATAGACGGCCGCGTGAGGAACCTCGTGAACGAACTGGAAGCCTTCCACCAGGCGGGCGACCATGGGTTCGCCGATCCAGCCTAGAGTCAGGCTAACGATCGTGATGCCGAGCTGCACGCCGTTAACAACTTCGTCGAGATGCTGATGGAGGCGCTGGACGATGCGAGCGCCGATGCGTCCGGATTGGATCAACTGTTGAATGCGAGTGTCGCGAACGCTGACCAGGGAGAACTCGGCAGCGGCGAAAAACGCATTCGCTGCCACCAGGAGAAGGATCAGAAGCACGCGGAGCAGCACAAAGGCGATCATTTCGGGGTAATTCTGATGGGTCATTCTAACATTGCAAAGGGGCTGGCAACTGGATTGCAGTGGCGTCTTAAATTCTTCACCACCCTTCGGCTTCGCTCAGGGCAGGCTCCTTCGACTTCGCTCAGGACAGGCTGCGGATACAGGGAAACACAGAGTAAAACTATTGGCCTGGTGAGGCTAACCTTTTTTCCATGAGGACGGTCTAACTGGAAGGTGGCAAGTCGTTTTACGCCGCCGCGGGTATTCTGGCTCGATTCGAAATCTCTGGAACAAAGGCAACTCAGGCTGCGTACAAGATAATGCATAGGTCCTTCGGCCCGCAAAGAACGCGGGCCGCAGGATGACAACCGGAAAAAGTGAGAACGCGGGACGTCTCTATTTTCGGCAGGCATTTCCAGCAGGTTTCAGGAGGCATTTGTGAACGGAAACGGAAATAATAAGAAGAAGCGCCGCAAACTGTTTATCTATGGCGGCATTGGGCTAGGGATTGTTCTGCTGATTGCAATCGGCGTGTTCGCCGCCACGCGTGGTGGAACCAAGATTGACCCCTCGAAGCTGGCGAAGGTAGAAAAAGGCGACTTGGCCAAGAGCGTGGTGGCGACCGGCAAGGTGACGCCCATCATCAAGGTCGAGGTTAAGTCCAAGGCCAGCGGCATCGTCAAGAAGCTGCTTGTGGACTACGGCGATCGCGTGAAGAAAGGTCAGTTGCTGGCGCAGCTTGACAAGGTGGAAATCGAAGCTCAGGTCGAACAATCGCGCGCTTCACTGGAAGCAGCGCAGGCCAACTTAAGCAGCACTCGCGCCGACCTGGAGCGCGCCAAGGTGGATGCGGAAGGTCCGGACGTACCCCTGTTGAAGCGCGCCTATGACCGCGCCGTGGGGATGGCGAAGGATGGAGTGGTTTCCGCATCCGCGCTCGACGACGCCCAGAAAAACTATGAAATGTCATTGAATAAGCAAAATGTGTCCAAGGCGCAGGTGACGGTTTTGCGCGCGAAGATTGCGCAAGCACAGGCGCAGGTGGCACAGGACCAGGCCAATCTCAAGCAGCTTGAGGAACAGCTCAGTTACACCGATATCATTTCTCCACTCGACGGCATCGTGCTTTCCCGCGATGTGCAGATGGGCGACGCGGTAAGTTCGATCCTGGTGTTGGGATCTTCGGCCACGCTGGTGATGACGCTGGGCGATACCAGCGAAGTCTATGTGAAAGGCAAAGTGGACGAGAGCGACATTGGCAAGGTGTATCTGGGCCAACCGGCGCGCATCAAAGTGGAATCGTTCAAGGACAAAACTTTTACCGGCAAAGTGACCAAGATTTCTCCGATGGGTGTGGAGAAAGATAATGTCACCACGTTCGAAGTGCGGGTTTCGATTCAGAATCCGGGCGGCGAACTGAAGGCTGAGATGACTGCCAACGCGGAAATTATCCTCGAGGAACACAAGAACGTGCTGCAGATTCCGGAAGGCGCGATTCTTTACGACAAGGATAAGAAGGCCTCGGTTGAAATTCCTAATCCCAAGGGTAAGGATGGGAAGGATAAAATCGCGGTCAACATCGGAATTTCAAATGGCGCAAAAACGGAAGTGCTCAGCGGGCTGAAAGAGGGCGATCAGGTTGTGCTGCAGTAGGAAATGCGGCGCCGGGCTTCCGGCTTTCGGCTTTATAGCGACTCCAGGGGCCGGACGCCGGGTGCCAAACGCCGCTTAAGAACATTCTCGGAGTACAAGACATGAACCATCCATCCATCTCGCGGGTTTCGATTTCGATTCTAGTTATCCTGCTGGCTTCGAGCTTTGCGTTCGCTTCCACGCCGCAGGGCACGTTCGACAAGACCTTCCAAGTAAGTGGGCCGGTCGATTTGGAAATACAAACTCGCTCGGGCGACGTTACCGTGCGCAGCGGTCCGGCGGGATCGGTTTCGATTCACGGCAAAATATTCGTCGGGGATCACTGGCTGTTTGGAAATCGGCACGCCGATGTATCGGACATTGAACAGCATCCTCCGCTGCGGCAGGAAGGAAATAGTATCCGCATCGATTATGTGAATGCTCGCGACATTGCGGTGGACTATGAAATCACCGTGCCTGAGGAAACGACGATCCGCAGCCACAGTGGCTCGGGCGATCAGATCATTGAAGGAACTCGCGGCAACGTCGATCTGCAGACCGGCTCAGGAGACGTGAAACTGTCGCGGCTAGCGGGAGAGATTCGTCTGCAGACTGGGTCTGGCGATGTGCGGGCGCTGGGGATTTCAGGTCCGGTACGCGGAGGCGCGGGCAGCGGCAACATCGAGGTGGAAGAAGCGGGATCGGGCGATGTCGATCTGCACACCGGTTCCGGCAATGTTTCGGTGCGCGGGATGCAAGGGGCTCTGCATGCGGAAGCGGGCAGCGGCGACATTTCGGCCGAGGGCACCCAGACCGGGGCCTGGGAGATCCGCACCGGGTCGGGCAATGTACACGTCCGGTTGCCGGCGAATGCCGCTTTTGACGCCAATATCTCCACCAGTTCCGGCACGTTGGACGTAGGTGCACCGATCACTATGACCGTGCAGGGGCGGGTGCAGGAGACGCGCAAGCAGATCATGGGTAAAGTGCGCGGCGGTGGACCGCTGCTGACCGTGCGCACGGGCTCAGGCGATATTCATATCGAGTAGCAGTGGGCCAGTGGCCACTTGCTGGAGTTATTACCTCCGTGCCTTGACGCCGGGATTGCTACCAGTTAGTTTCGAGGTTTTGGGAATAGTCTGTCTTCCCACCGCGAGGAAACTTTGGCGCAGCGTCCGATCATCACTCTGACCACCGACTTCGGCAGCAATGACCATTTTGTAGGCGTCATGAAAGGCGTGATCCTGGACATCGTGCCGGAGGCGCAGATTGTCGATATCTGCCATTCGGTGCAGCCTTTTGACGTGCTGGATGGAGCGCTCACAATTTCGCAGGCTTATTCCTATTTCCCCACGCGAACCGTGCACGTAGTGGTGGTAGATCCTGGCGTGGGCACCGCGCGCCGGCCGATACTTGCTTCGAGCGACGGATACCATTTCGTAGCGCCCGACAACGGTGTGCTTTCGCTGGTCTACGCGCGCGAGAACCGCATGCACGTACGGCACATTACCGCCGAGCATTATTTTCTACAGCCGGTGAGCAACACCTTCCACGCACGCGATATTTTTTCTCCGGTAGCCGCCTACCTGGCCAAAGAAGTTGAAGCGCTCAAGTTTGGCGAGGAGGTTCAGGAATACGTACGCTTTTCGGCGCCCAAGCCGAAAGCTGTGGATGAGAACCGGCTGCGCGGTGTCGTGCTCAAGGTTGACCGCTTCGGCAATATCATTACAAATATCACTCCGCAGGATGCCCCTATGCTTTTCCAAGCCGGAGCCAACGGATTCAAGATTGTCGTCGGCAGCCGCGAGATCACGGAAATCCGCAATTCTTACGCGGAGGGCGCGCCGGGAGAAGTGATCGGAATTCTTGGCAGTATGGGTTTTCTGGAAATCGCCGCCAATCGTGCAGCGGCGGCCCAGTTGACCGGCGCAGGCAAGGGATCCGAAGTGAGCATCATCATGGGTGAGGCTGCAGCCGTAGGCAAAGGCGCGTAGGGCAGGTTTCAGAGTTTCAAGGTTTCAAGGTTTCAAGGTTTCAGAGTTTCAAGGTTTCAGAGTTTCGCGTTGGTTCCAAAGAATCAACCTTGAAACATGAAGCCTTGAAGCCTCACAGGTTTTTGGGCTTGGGGTGAGCGTAACGCTCCATCTCGCCCGTCCATTTGAGAAAGCGCCAGAGGCTGGTGCGCTCCCGCCACAGAAATTCCCAAAACTCAAGGAAGCCGATTTGCGTCATCTTGACGCCGCAGTAGGTCTCGATGCGCCACAGCAGATAGGGGCTGCGCCACGGAGCCAGGCGATGGCCTTTGGTGGCGTTCCAGAGGAAGCGGAGGGAATGACGCATGGAAGGATCATAAATCAGTTCTCAGTTCTCAGTTCTCAGTCAATGTCTCCGGAAGCGTGATTTGGGATCAGATCGCTCCCGCCACAGAACAGAACTGAACTGACGCTCCATGTTAGAATCCTGTCTCCGCCAGGAAACTTCCTACCATGTCCGATGCAGACACCCGCCAGAAGGCCGAAGACCGCTACTATGCCGCGCTCGATTTGATGGCGGATGGAAAGCTGGAAGAGGCGGTCGCGGTTTACCGGGAATCGCTGGCCGTCGATCCCACATTCACCGAGGCCATGCACGGACTGGCGCGCGCTCTGCAGGATTTGCAGCGTTACGATGAGGCGATCGAAGTGGCGCAGCAGATTACAGAACTGGATCCGGATGACGTGCTCGCCCATACCAGCTTGTCGGTGCTGTTTCAGAAAAAAGGAATGATTCCGGAAGCTGAAGCCGAGGGAGCCAAGGCGCGGGTGCTGGGCTGGAAGCAGCAGTTGAAGAAAGGCAGCTCCTAGCTTCTAGCTTCTAGCTTTTAGCTGTTATTTGCGATGGCCTATCGGAGGACGGTTCGATGACAAAACCGAGGCGCGAGGGCAAATCGAGAAGGCAACTCTACGACAGCTACGAGGATCTGCCAATTTGGAATATCGTCAGCAGGTCCGTGACTGAACTGGTGGACAATGGAGACTTGGGTGAGACAACCGCACATCCGTATATCGTGGGATACATCTGCAAGAGCATCGTAGACGCAGAAAAGCTAGAAGCTAGAAGCTAGAAGCTTTTTAGAGTTCGTACTTCTTCATCAAATGCCGGAATGAGCGGTAGGAGATGCTGAGCAGATCGGCGGCCTTGGTCTGCACGCCATTCGAGCGGTCCAGAGCAGTCTGCAGCAACGTGCGTTCGATGCTGGCCACGTAACCTTCCATACCAACGCCTTGGGGAAGCACCGCACCCGGCGCGACATCCGCCATTCCTCCTGCAGCGCCCACACCCGCTGCGGCAGCGCGGGCTTTGGGGCGTTCCGCGGGCAACTCGACGTGTAATTCATCTGTCGTTTCCAGGGCAACCGCACGCTCGACGGTGTTTTCAAGCTGGCGAACATTGCCCGGCCATTCGTATCCGCAGAGAGCGTCGAGCGAAGCTTTGTTCATGCGCAGAATGCTACGGTTGGCAGCGGCTGCATATTTCTTGAGGAAGTGATTTGCCAACAGAGGAATGTCTTCGCGACGCTCGCGCAGGTCGGGCACGCGAATGGGAATTACGCTAAGGCGATAGTAGAGATCCTCTCGGAACTGATTTTCGGCTACAGACCTATCCAGATCGCGGTTGGTGGCCGCGATCACGCGCACATCGATGGGAATCTCGCTGGTGCCGCCGACCGGACGAACGGAGCGCTCCTGCAAGACGCGCAGCAACTTCACCTGCATGGCCAGCGTCATCTCGCTGATTTCATCGAGGAAGATGGTGCCGCCACCGGCCACTTCAAACAGTCCACGCTTGTTCTGCGTAGCTCCGGTAAAGGCGCCTTTCAAATAGCCGAAGAGTTCGCTTTCGAGCAAAGTCTCCGGAAAGGCGCCGCAGTTGACGGATACGAACGGCTCGGTGGCTCGCGGCGAACAGGTATGAACGGCGCGGGCCACCAGCTCTTTACCAGTACCGCTCTCCCCGTGAATTAGAACCGTGCTCGCGGTGGAAGCGACCGTACGCACCGTCTGTTTTAGCTTCTCCATTGCCCGGCTGGAGCCAATGATATTGTCGAGCGAGTTGTGAGACGCGGCGTCGCGGCGCAGGGCGAAATTCTGTTTGCTGAGAACCAGTTTTTCGAGCACGCGGTTGATCGCGAGTTTGATCTCGTCCACCAGGCCGGGGCTTTTGCGAATGTAATCTGACGCCCCTCCGGCCTTTACCGCTTCCACCGCGGCCTCGTAATCGTCCACGGCGGTGATTAGAATCACCGGGGAATCAGGCGAGACGCGATGCGCATGACGCAGGACTTCGATGCCGTCAATGTTCGGCATTTTGATGTCAGTGATGATGAGATCGTAAAGAGCGCCGTCAATCTTGTTCTTGGCCGCCTGGCCGGACTGCACGGTCTCGACGCGGTGTCCGTCGCGGCGGAGGGCGATATCGAGCATTTCGCAGATCGAGCGCTCGTCGTCGCAGACCAGGATGTTAGCCACGCGACCTCCCTTCGGCCGCAGCGGCCGCCAGTTGAGCGGGCGCAGCGGCTGGCAAGACTGGCGCGGCGATTTCTTTGGCTACCGGGGCGCTGTCTGTTTGCCGTTCGGCATCGAACCGCCGCAACCTCATCACAAAAGTAGTTCCCTGCCCGGGCTTGGATCGTGCCCACACTTTGCCTTCATGGGCCTGCACAATTTGGTAGACGACCGCCAGGCCAAGGCCTGTGCCTCCTTCAAAGTTCGATTGGAAGGGTTCAAAGATTTTCTCTGTCTGCTGCGCAGTCATTCCCGTTCCAGTGTCCGCAAAACTAACCTGCCAGTCGTCGCCCAGCGATTCGATGGCGACCCGCAGAGTGCCGCCGTCCCGCATGGCGCGCACCGCGTTCTCCCCGAAATTCCAGAAAACCTGTTTGATTTTGTCGCCATCGGCCAGGGCCCAGGCTTGGCGCACGGCAAATCGGCTTTCAATGACGATGCCGGTATTCTCCGCTGTCATGCGGTGCCGCATTAAGGTAAGAGTGTCTTCCAGCAACGCTACCAGGTCGGCTTTTTCGAAGCGGTATTGTTTACCGCGGGAGTAGGCCAGGAAGTCGGTGATGATTCCGTTGAGCCGTTGCGATTCCCGGGTCACAATATCCAGCAACTGCCGGTGTTCCTGGTTCATCTCCGGAATGCCGGAGAGCATGCTGACCGAGCCCGCGATGGAGGTAAGCGGATTTCTAATCTCGTGGGCGATGGCCGCCGCCAGCCGGCCCACAGCTGCCAGCCGGTCCTGCATGCGGACTTCCCGCTCCAGTCGCCGGATTTCAGTGAGGTCATCCAAGGCGTAGACATAGCCGAGCGTACCGCGCTCCGGCACATTCAAACTGGCAACGCGCACTCGCACCGTCTTACGGAACGCATTCGCCGTGTCGAAGCGAACTTCCGCGTGGGCCTGCTGCGATTCGGCATGAGGCAACGCGTCCAGGAAAACTTTATCGACGGGCTTTCCCAGCAACTGGCCCGGCGTACATTCCAGAAGTTTCTGCGCAGCGCTGTTCACCAGGGTGATGTGGCCATCGAGACCGGTGGTAATCAATCCGCTGCTGATGGACTGAATGATGTTCTCATGGAGGATCTGAAGGTTCTCCAGAGCGCCGCTGGCATTTTTCAGCTGCACGCGCGCCTGTCGTAGCTTGGTAGCCAACAGACCAGCCAGGTAGGCGATTGCCAGGTAGGCAAATAAGTTTACAAAAATGATTGCCTGCAGTGTTTTCAGTTCGGGGTGAGTCGTGCAGTACGACTTCACCACGCCGTAGTAGTTCAGTTCGAGAACTGTTCCGTAAAGAATGAAGGCGAGCGCAGCGACCAGATGCGCCCACACGCGCGGGAGCAGGATGCTGGCGACGATAATGACGAGAGGATAGAGAAAATTGAGCGAACTATCCCAGCCTCCCGTCTCATGCACAACCAAACTGACCAGGGCAAGGTCGGTGAGCACCTGCAAAGAGGCCTGCAAGCGATGCTCCTGCCAGAAAGAGAGCAGCAGCGCATAGAAAACCGAGAGGGCAAACCACAGCAGGATGGTGCTGACGAAAAGACGTACGGGCAATGGAGCAGGTGTAAGGTGCGCCACGGCCAACTGAATAGCGAGCAGGAAGGTCAGGATCAGGATCCGTACTTTGACCAGCCAGGCCAGCCAATTCCGCTCGTCGAACGTCGATTGCATTGAGGTCCCGATGATCTGACAAAAGTCCGGCTGAGAGCTTAGCGCCGCCGAACCAATCTTCACCCGCCCGGAAGAGGCAGGTTTCCAAAATAGTGGGAAGCGGTTTCGATAGAGCCGCCTCCCACCCGGATAGTTCTTCTAGCCAGCCAGTTTGGCGATCATGGCGAATAGCGGCATGTACAGCGAGATCACGATGCCGCCGACCGTTATGCCGAGCAACCCGATGATTGCCGGCTCCAGCATGGCCAACATATCCTTGGTGGCTGCGTCCACTTCTTCTTCGTAAAAGTCGGCGATCTTCTGCAACATGTTGTCCATGGCGCCCGTGGCCTCGCCGACGCCGATCATCTGAGTCACCATGTTGGGAAACACGCCGCATTCTCTGAGAGGATCGACGATGGTGCGGCCTTCTTCGATGGCTTTCCGTACTTTCATCAACGCTTCTTCCAGAACGGCGTTGCCTGAAGTCCTGGCGGTAATTGCGAGGCCCTCGAGGATGGGCACGCCCGAGGTGATCAGGGTGCCCAAGGTGCGCGTGAAGCGGCCCACCGCGATCTTGCGTAAGAGACTTCCAATAATCGGCAGCTTGAGCAGAGCCTTGTCGAAGTAGTAGCGCCCTCGCGGATGCTTGCGAATTTGCTTGAGGCCGAAAACCAATCCGACCGTACCTCCGATGACGACCCACCAGAAACTCTGCACGAAGCCGCTCAATCCCATGACGATACGGGTGGGAAGAGGCAGGGCAACGCCCAGGCCGGCAAAAAGGTTGGAAAAGATAGGCACGACCCACTTGAGCAGGGCGCCGACAATCAAGGTAGCCAGGCTGATGACGGAGACGGGATAGATCAGTGCCGATTTCACGGCGGCTTTCAGGCGAACCGCCTTCTCCACGTAGATGGCCAAGCGCTGGAGAATGACGTCGAGAATACCGCCGGTCTCACCCGCTTCAATCATGTTGGTGGTAAGGTCGTCGAAGACATTGGGATACTGCCGCATGGCATTGGCCAAAGTTGCGCCGCCTTCCACGGTGGTGCGGACGCCGATCAGCGTCTTCTGGAAGGCCTGATTTTCCTGGTTGGCGGCCAGAATTTCCAGACACTGCACCAGCGGCAAGCCAGCATCGATCATGACCGAGAACTGGCGGAAGAAAATTGCGATGTCCTTGGTCGCGACCTTGCCCGATCCGAAGGTGGGCATGGAGAATTCTTTGCCCTTCTCCCTGATCGCGCCGGGCGTAATCCGCTCGCGTCGCAGCTGTTGTCCCAGCGCCTGCTTGCTTGGGGCGTTCCGCTCGCCGGAGATTTTTTGTCCAGAAGCGTCCTTGCCGGAAAATGTGAAAACTGGCATGTTAAGCTCTCCTCAACTGATGGTCGCTGTTTGCTGAATTCCTTTGCCGTCCAACTGGCGTTACCCTGCCCGTTGTTATAGCCGTCACTGCTTTTAGCCTTTCGACGCTCCGCGTGCCATGGTCGATCCGGGCGTTCCACCCCGATTCGTGAGACTGGCGCCGCGATTGATCATCTCCTGAAGTTCTTCGGGATTGCTGGAGCGCTGCAGGGCGGTTTCCAGCGTAACCTGCTTCTGAAAATAAGCCGTGGCCAATGCCTGGTTGAAGGTTTGCATGCCGAACTTATCCTGCCCCGACTGCATGGCGGAATAGACCTGGTGGATCTTGTCTTCGCGAATCAGATTCCGAACCGCGGGGTTGGGGATAAGAATTTCCATGATCATGGCGCGACCCTTGCCGTTTGGTGTGGGCAATAGGGTTTGGCACATGACGCCTTCCAGCACCAGCGAAAGCTGCGCACGAATCTGGGGCTGCTGATGCGCCGGAAACACGTCGATGATTCGGTTGATGGTGGACGTGGCCGAGTTGGTGTGCAAGGTGCCAAAGGTCAAGTGGCCGGTTTCGGCGATGCGCAGGGCCGACTCGATCGTCTCCAGGTCGCGCATTTCGCCGATGAGTACGACGTCGGGATCTTCACGGAGGGCGGCGCGTAATGCATCGGTAAAGCTCTTAGTATCGGCGTGCAGCTCGCGTTGGTTGACCACGCAGTTCTTGTTCATGTGCACGAACTCGATGGGATCCTCGATGGTGAGGATGTGGTCATGACGTTCGCTGTTAATTTTGTCGATCATCGCAGCCAGCGTTGTGGATTTACCGGAGCCAGTTGGTCCCGTCACCAGCACGAGTCCGCGCGGTTTATCGCAAAGCTTGCTGACCACCGCAGGCAAGCCAAGCTGGTTGAAAGATTTGATTTCAAAAGGAATCAAACGGAAGACGGCAGCGGTAGCGCCGCGCTGGTTGAACACGTTGGCGCGGAAGCGAGCCAGGCCTTTCAATCCGAAAGAAAAATCGAGTTCGAGGCTTTCCTCGAAGCGGTGTTTCTGCGAGTCCGTCATGACGCTGTAAGCCAGTTGCTTGGTCTCGGCCGGCGTCATCTGCGGTAAATCGAGCGGCACCAAGTGTCCGTGCACGCGGATCTGCGGAGGCGAATTGGTAGTGATGTGAAGATCGCTGCCATTCATCTCCAGCATTCTTTTGAGCAGATCGCTTAACGACAAACCCATATTTGTTTCCTTCCTCTAGATCGCAGTGCGTTCGATGGCAAATTAGTGAATCGTTTCGCGGGCCACTTCCTCGAGCGTGGTCATTCCCGCGGCAACTTTGATCAATCCGCTGCGGCGCAACGTGATCATGCCCCGCTCAATAGCCTTCTTTTTCAATTCCACCGCCGATGCGCCAACCAGAACTAATTCCCTGATTTCGTCATCCACTTCCATAACCTCGTACAAACCGCAGCGTCCCTTGTAGCCGGTGTTATTGCAAACGCCGCAGCCTTTGCCTTTCTGAATCTTCACCGTCTTGGCCTCTTCGGGCGAGAAACCCTCTTCGATCAAGGTCTGCACCGGAACATCCACGGTCTCGGTGCATTCCTTGCAAATGCGCCGGATCAGGCGCTGCGCGCAGATCAGGTGGACCGAGGTCGCGACCAGGAAGGGCTCGATGCCCATGTTCATCAATCGCGTAATGGTTTCGGGCGCACCGTTGGTGTGCAGAGTGGAGAGCACGAGGTGCCCCGTGAGCGCGGCCTTGATGGCGATTTCCGCGGTTTCAAAGTCGCGGATTTCACCGACCAGGATGATGTTTGGATCTTGCCGCAGGAAAGAGCGTAGAGCGGCGGCGAAGTTCAAACCGATCTGCTCCTTCATCTGCACCTGGTTGACGCCGCCCAACTGAAATTCGACGGGATCTTCCGCCGTCATAATGTTGGTATCGGGTTGATTCAGGCGTGAGATGGACGAATACAGGGTGTTGGTTTTTCCTGATCCCGTCGGTCCGGTCACCAGCACCATGCCGTAAGGTTTGAGAATGGCTTTTTCGAACTTGACCAGAGACTCAGGCTCGAAGCCGAGCTTGGTCATGTCGAGGCGCAGGTTTTCTTTGTCGAGCAAGCGCAACACGATTTTTTCGCCCCACAGCGTGGGCAGCGTGCTGACACGGAAGTCGAGCTGCTTCTTGCGTCCGCCGATGTTCATCTTCAGCATGATGCGGCCGTCTTGCGGCAAACGCTTTTCGCTGATGTCGAGCTTCGCCATGATTTTCAGGCGGGAAGTGATTGCGTCCTTAAGCTTGATTGGCGGCGACATGATCGCTTGCAGGACGCCGTCAATGCGGAACCGCACGCGGAACTCTTTTTCGTAGGGCTCGATGTGAATATCGCTGGCGCCCCGCTTGACCGCGTCGGTAAGCACCAGATTCACCAGCTTGACCACGGGAGCCTCGTCCGCAGCTTTCTCCAGCTGCGACAGCTCCATTTGCGTTTCTTCGGCCTGCAGTTCAACGTCGCTTTCGTTCAGCTCCGACATCGACTGCATTACGGTTTCCAGATCTTCTTCTTTTTCCTTCGTGCCCCCGTAAGATTTGTCGATGCCCGCCAGAATCGAACTCTCGGAGGCGACCACCGGCTCGATGTTGAAGCCGGTCATGAACTTGATATCGTCCATGGCGAAGACGTTGGTGGGATCGACCATCGCGATAGTGAGCGACGCGCCCACGCGGCTTAAGGGAAGAATCTGATAGCGCTTCGCGGTTTCAAACGGAATCAGCTTGACCACAGCCGGGTCGATTTCAAAATAGGAAAGGTTGATGGCAGGAACGCCATACTGCCGGGAGAGAAAATTCGTGACGTCCTCGTCCGTGAGGAAGCCGAGCTTCACCAAGGCAGAGCCCAGGCGGCAGTTCTGCTCCTTCTGGGCCTTGGTGGCTTGTTCCAACTGCTCTGGGGTAATGATCTTCTCTTTGACGAGAAGGTCACCCAGCCGTTGAGACATACGTCGATCTCCTATCCACTGAGTGGAACGATGCCTAGCAAGATCACCGGCATTTGCACGAAGCGCCGCTTTTGTTTTGGGAGAAGAGCGGTGTCTTTGTGTTGACACAAATTGTCAACGCAAGTCGATTACCGTACCAGTTACCGTAGTGCTTGGACTTGTCGCCGCTCCGAACATGCCGCGAGCGACGCGATAAAACCCGCGCCAGATGAATGTTTTTCCCACCAGACTCTAAATTTCAGGCTGGAGTACATGCCCTTCGGTAAGGATGAGCAGGGGACCTCCACTGTCGCCTAGACGTGCCACGGGGCGGCGTACACTCAACGATGAGGAGAATCAAACTTTGCCGCGTGAGGCAAGAAACAATCAGATTCGGACCTACTATCGCGCCTTATTTCAGGCATGGGGACCGCAAAACTGGTGGCCTGCGCGATCGGCCTTCGAAGTGATCGTGGGTGCGTATCTGACGCAGAACACGGCGTGGACCAATGTTGAAAAAGCCATGGCGAATCTTCGCTCCGCGAGACTGCTGAGGGTGAAGGGAATCCGCCACGTGCCACTGGCCGAACTGGAGCGCCTGATCCGCCCCTCTGGTTATTTCCGTCAGAAAGCGCAACGCTTGAAAACATTTATCGACTTTCTGGACCGGCAGTATAGAGGCTCGCTGCCAAGAATGTTTGCGCGACCCACGGAAGAGCTTCGGGAAGAGCTACTTAGTTTGAATGGGGTTGGGCCCGAAACTGCCGACTCCATCCTGCTCTACGCGGGCAATTACCCGGTGTTCGTGGTGGACGCTTACACGCGACGGATTCTTGCGCGCCACGCAATCTTGCCCGACGAAGCCGCTTATGAAGATGTCCGGAAGTTATTTGAGGAATCGCTGGCGCCTCTTGCGGAGTCAGCCGCGGCCTCCGGGGAATCGTCCACTCAACAGCTGGTCACGGGCTTTCCTATTGCACCGCATCGGCCGTCGCAGATGAGCGCGGCGAAGCGCACCGCTCTCACGCAGATTTACAACGAGATGCACGGCCTGATCGTGGGGGTGGGAAAGAACTATTGCAAAAAATCACAGCCTCGATGTGACGGATGTCCTTTACAGGCTTTCCTGCCTCCTCTTAAGTGAGTTCGTTGCTTAAATGAAAAGGGCATAATGTCATGAGAGTCTCCGCCTCAGCGCTAACGTTCTTACTGGTCTGTATCTTCGCCCTCTCAAGCGTGGCCCAAACCCTACGGGAGGCAGCGGATCGGGATGGATTGCTGGTGAGCTCGGCTGTCCGCCCTTCGCAGCTCTCGGAGCCTGCCTACGCCTCCACTCTGGCCCGCGAGTTCAACATGGTGGAAGCCGAAGACGCAATGAAGTGGTGGGTTCTGCGGCCCGATGAAGCGACCTACGACTTTCGTCAGGGCGACGAATTGGTTCGCTTTGCCCAAATCCACGATATGAAGGTCCGCGGCCATTGCCTGGTCTGGGGACGCTCTAACCCGGAATGGCTGACGCAAGGCAAGTTCACCAGTCGGCAACTCTCGCGGCTTCTTCACGAACACATTAATCGCGTGATGGGCCACTACGCGGGACAGCTGTTCGCCTGGGATGTGGTCAACGAGGCTCTCGATGAGAACGGAAATGTGCGGAGTTCTATCTGGTACGACCAACCCGGTGTTGGATTTTCCTGGCACGGAACGAAGTACATCGAGCAGGTTTTCCGCTGGGCGCATCAGGCGGATCCGCAAGCTTTGCTTTTTTACAACGAAGCGGAGGGTGAAGGACTGAACCGCAAGTCGGACGCGATTTACGCCATGGTCAAGAATTTCAGGCGGCGCGGCGTTCCTATTGACGGCGTAGGTTTGCAGATGCACATACCCATGCTCGATGCGGATATCCCCGCGATCGCCGCGAACATTGCCCGGCTCACGGCGCTGGGCGTGCAGGTTCACATCACGGAGCTTGACGTTTCTCTTCCAGTGGATTCAAGCGGTCTGGTTCGAGCAGATGACTTGACCCGCCAAGCCGATATCTATCGCGGTATCGTAAGAGCCTGCCTGAACAGCGCGGGCTGCACGGCGATTCAGACCTGGGGATTTACCGACAAATACTCATGGATCGGTTCCCATTCCCACGGCGTTCGCGGACAGGCGCTTCCCTTCAATCGAGCGTACCAGCCAAAGGCCGCCTACCGCGCAGTGTTGGAAGAGCTCTCGGCGGGACGTGCTATTCGCCATTGATACCGTTGGCGCTATTGCCGCAATCAGACATCGAGGCCCCTCCAGCATTCCAGCCAGCATCTATAATGAGTTCCGGTGTATTCACCGTATGCAGTATGCGACTGAGCTGCATCGGCTGGACTGTTGAATTTGGATTGTTGAATTTGGACTGCTGAATTTGGACCGCTGAACCAGCGTGCTACAGACCGCTCCAACTCGACCTGTGAAAACTTCCAACCGCAAACAGGTCATTATCCTGCTGGCGGCGGCGGTGTTTTTCCTGCTGGCAATTCTGGTTTCACAGACCGCTTTCGATCTCACTCTCTTGCGTCCCGGGAACAATCAGCAGATTGTGGTGTTCTACGCACTGTCGCTGTTGATCTCGCTCCTGTTTGTTGCTCTCACCTTTGTCCTTGCGCGCAATCTGCTGAAGCTATTCGCAGAACGCCGCCTGGGAGTGTTGGGCTCGAAGTTTCGCACGCGCATGGTGGTGGGCGCACTGCTGCTCTCCTTCGTCCCGGTGATGGTGATGTACTGGTTCGCTTACGGGCTGATGAACCGGTCTATCGACAAGTGGTTCTCCACGCCGGTGGAAGAGGTTCGCGCCGACACCCACGCCATGGCATCGTTGCTGGGCGAATACGCCGCACAAAATGCGCGTGCTGAGGCGTCCGCCATCGCAGCCTCCAGCGAAACCCAGCGAGGTTTCTCCGGACACGGATTCTCGCCCTTGCTGGCCGAATTCCAGAGTCATCAGATTACCCTGCAAGGCGGATTTGCGGTGGCGGTGCAGGGCGGTAACGCCGAGGTCAGCTTCAATGCGCCAGCCTCGTGGCCAATGTTAAAGACGAGGCTCCCTCTGGCGGAAGCGGCGGCTGGCCGGCCCGCGCGTTTCACCTGGGCTCAGACCGAGTACACCTTGGGCAGTGCCCGGGTGGGGAGCGATGGCCTGATCCTGGTGGGGATCCCGCTTCCTCGTGAGTTCTCCCGTACGGTGCAACAGGTCGAGGCCAGCCAGCAGCGCTATTTCGAATTAGCCTATGAACGCAGGCTGGTGCGTCGCACCTACATGGGCTTGCTCCTGTTGCTGACCATGATGGTGCTGTTCGTGACCACGTGGCTGGCGCTGTTTCTCTCGAAGCTGGTGACTCGGCCGCTGGCGGCGCTGGCCGAGGCGACTCAGGAAATCTCTCGCGGACGTCTGGATTACCGTATCGACGTAAGCGCCGCCGACGAAATCGGGGATCTGGTCCGTTCCTTCAATCGCATGGCGGAGGAACTGGAAACCAGCCGGCGGCAGATCGAAGCCTCCAGCCGCGACGCAACCGCTGCCAACGCCGAACTCGATCAGCGCCGCCGCCAGATGGAGACAATTCTCGAAAGTATTCCTACGGGTGTCCTGTCGCTCGATGCTGACCGGCGCGTCACGCATGCCAACCAGGCCTTGCAGCGCATGTTTTATCCCGAGGGCTACGCGGACGGCAGGCCGATGCTGCGCGGAGCGCGACTGGCGGACATATTCCCGTCTGAAGTACTGCAGGATCTCGAACCCCTGCTGCGCCGCGCCGACCGCATGGGGATGACCACGAGCCAAATGGAGACGCCACTGCAGCGCACGTCTTTGAACGTGGCGGTCACAGTGACAATCCTGCGCCATCAGGACCAACGCTCCGGCTACGTGATCGTGTTCGAAGATCTATCGGATCTGTTGAAGGCGCAGAAACAGGCGGCCTGGCGCGAGGTGGCACGGAGGGTGGCGCATGAGATCAAGAATCCGCTTACTCCCATCGCGCTCTCTGCCGAACGCATTCAGCGTCACTTGGAGCGCGCCACGGTTCCCGACAAAGCGTCCTTGGAGATTGTCCGATCCTGTGCAGAGACGATTGCGGGCGCAGTTGAAACCGTGCGACGGTTGGTGGACGAGTTCTCGGCGCTGGCTCGCTTTCCCGCATCCAATCCGCAGCCCGCCGATATCAACGAAGTCATCGAGAGCGCACTCGCCATGTTCAATGGAAGAATGGACGGCATCGGTCTGCACAAAGCGCTCGCCCCGGATCTGCCGAAGGTAATGGCGGACGCGGAGGCGATCAAGCGGGCTGTGGCCAACCTGGTGGATAATGCTGCCGAGGCTATGCAGAATTCCCTGGTGCGCGAGATTCAGATTTCAACTTCGCTGGTGGCCAGCCGGGACGCGGTCGAAATCACCATCGCGGATACCGGGCACGGCGTGACGCGCGAGCTAAAAGAAAAACTCTTCCTTCCCTATTTCTCCACCAGAAAACGGGGCACGGGTCTTGGGTTGGCGATCGTGAGCCGTGTTATCGAAGAGCATCACGGGTCGATTCGCGTTGAGGAAAATCAGCCGGTGGGAGCGCGCTTTATCGTAGAGCTGCCGGTGGTTCCGGAACCCGCGGCTGCCACCGTCACGGCTCAGCATGCATAAAATTCTCATTGTTGACGACGAAACCGGCATTCGCGAATCGCTGCAAGGAGTATTGGCAGACGAAGGCTACGAAACTGGTGCGGTTGAGAGCGGCGAAGAATGCCTCAAACTGTTGCGCCGCGAGCACGCCTACGAAGTGGTGCTGCTGGATATCTGGCTGCCCGGCATCGATGGCCTGGAGACGCTGGAGAGAATCCGCGAACTGGATAACCCACCCGAAGTAATCATGATTTCCGGACACGGCACCATCGAAACCGCCGTGCGCGCCACCAAACTCGGGGCTTATGACTTCCTGGAAAAGCCGCTCTCCATCGACAAGACGTTAATCCTGGTTAAGAACGCAATCGAATCGAAGAAACTCCGGCACGAGAATGTCGACCTTAAGAAGCAACTGAGCGCCAAGAGCGTGATCGTTGGGAACAGCATTCCCATGAAAGCCTTGCGCCAGCAGATCGGGCTGATGGCGCCTACCAACGGCCGCGTACTGATCTATGGCGAGTCCGGCACAGGGAAGGAACTGGTCGCACACGCGATCCATGCTCAGAGCCTGCGCAAGGACGAAACTTTTGTCGAGGTCAACTGCGCGGCTATTCCTGAAGACCTCATTGAGAGTGAGCTTTTCGGCCACTACAAGGGATCGTTTCCCGGAGCCGCCGTCGACAAGGACGGCAAGTTTCAAAAGGCAAATGGAGGAACGCTGTTTCTCGATGAAGTGGGCGACATGAGCCTGAAGACGCAATCAAAGGTGCTGCGCACGCTCGATGAACAGCGCGTCGCACCCCTAGGCAGCGACGAAACCATCACCGTGGATGCGCGCATCATCGCCTCCACCAACAAAGATCTGGAAGAAGAAATCTCCATTGGGAATTTCCGGGAAGACTTGTTTTACCGACTCAACGTGATTCCTTTCTTCGTGCCTCCGCTGCGCGACCGGAAGGAAGACATTCCGCTGCTGGCGCGGCACTTTCTGAAAGACCTGGCCGCGACCTACGGGCGACGTCCGCGCGAGATCACCGACGACGCCATCGAGGGACTGATGCGCTATTCCTGGCCGGGCAACGTGCGCGAATTGCGTAACGTGATTGAGAGGATCGTGATCATGAATCCGATGACCACGCGATTGGATCGCAAGCATTTGCCTCCGCTGGTCTACCGTGACGGTCACCGGCGCGCCGGGCGAAGTGAGTTCTCCACCTTGCATCAGGCCCGGGATGCCTACGAGCGGGATTTCATTCTCAAAAAGCTGGACGAGAACCACGGCAACGTTACCCGTGCCGCAGAGGTGCTGGGCCTGGAGCGCAGCCATCTCTACCGCAAAATGAAGACTTTGGGGATCGTCGCGAAGGAGTAGGCTGCGGCGATCGAGTCAGTAGCCAAACACGATTGTCGGACACAGCAAGTGTGGTCCTAGCGCTTCACCATGTGGATCTCGGTGCCGTTCTTTCTGAACTCCACTTTGTCCATGAGCTGGTTGATTAGAAAAATTCCCCGGCCATGATTGGAATAGACATTCTCCCCGACAGTGCAGCCAGGAATGGCCTCGGGACTAAATCCAGTACCGGGATCCCGCACCACAATCAGGATGCCGCGCTCTTCATCGCTGCTGACCACGCACTCCACGGTCTGCGTAGGATCTTCTTTGGCGCCGTGAATCACCGCATTAGCCAAGGCTTCCTGCAGAGATAACTCGATCGCATCCTCTTTCCCGTCTACGTCTTTCATCTGTCGAACGACTGCCATCACTTCCTGCACAACGGGATCGACGGCTTTGCGGTCCGCGGCAAGGGTTACCCGCAAAATCAAAGTCAACTGAGCGGGATCGAAATCTTTCTCGGGAAGAGACTGCTCAGGAAAATGTGACGATGGCATGTATAGGCCCGTTGTTTGTAATTCAGCGCCGGCGTCCTTGATTCTATCTGCCAAAGATTCTATCTGCCAAAGATTCTATCTGCCAAACCCCGAATCCTACAATCTTCGCAAACGGCCGCCATGCAAGTGGACATGGCCACTGGAAGCTGTATTGCGGCCTATCGTGGCTTACGTTCTTTATGATCTCTTTGCCGCCGGTGTTCTTGCCAAGCCTTTCGGCACCTCAACCCGCCCATCCGTTAGGTGCTCCAACTGCCTGCGCCAGTCGAGTTCTTCCACAAAGCCACGCGATTCGCGCCAGTTGGGCTGCACTTTAACGTAGAGCTCGAGAAAAACTTTCGTGCCCAGCATGCGCTCAAGTTGCAGGCGCGCCGACGTGCCAATGCGTTTCAGCATCTGCCCCTTTTTGCCGATGAGGATGCCCTTCTGGCCTTCGCGTTCGCAGTAGATGGTCGCGGAAATGCGCGTTAGCCTGGCCCCTTCCTCGAACGTTTCAACGATAACCGTGGTTGCGTAGGGAAGCTCCTCCTCGGTTTCCAGCAGCACTCGTTCGCGAACAATCTCCCCGGCCATGAAGCGCGCCGGCTGGTCGGTGACCTGGTCTTCCGGGAATAGCGGAGGGCCAGCAGGCAGCGCCGCGGTAACTTCCTTCAGCAATATCTCGAGTCCATCCCGCTTCAGCGCTGAGATGGGGATGATCTCGTGAAATGGATGCAGCTTTTTATACTCTTCTATTAGGGGAAGCAGCTTGCCCTTGCCTCCCCGCAACAGGTCAACTTTGTTAAGGATGAGGCAGACTTTGGTGGACGAATGCTTCAGCATTTGTATGGCGAACTCGTCACGCCGATCGAGTTTACGCGTCGCATCCATGATGAGCAGGACCACATCGCAGCCTTCCAGTGCCTCGCGCACCTCCACCATCATCTTGCGGCCCAGTGAGCTGTCCGGCTTGTGCACGCCCGGAGTATCGATCAACACAATCTGCGCGGCGTCCCGGCCTTTGCTTTTAGGCAGGTTGACGATACCCTGGATTCGGTTGCGAGTGGTTTGTGGCTTGGGCGAGATGATTGCCAGCTTCTCGCCTACCAGTGCATTGAGCAGCGTAGACTTGCCAGCGTTAGGGCGGCCGAGGATGCAGACGAAACCGGAGCGGAAGGGCATAGGAAAGCTTCTAGCTTCTAGCTACTAGCTGCTAGCTACTAGCTGCTGGTGGTCATCATTTGTGCGTCCTGCATAGTCAAATCCGGTCTCGTCTCCGTAGCCGATGCTCTGCACCTCTCGGCGGCGCTGGAGGATGCCCTGGTCCGCCAAGTTCCCAAGAAAAGTCGCTAAGCTCTTCCTCAACGATGCGACCTGGACCATGATAAGGTCTTCTCCACTCAATAGTCGAATCGCTGTTGCATCGGGCAGCAAAGCATCCCTGCCGGGAAAGGGAACGTGCTCGAGGAACCGAGGTTGCTAGAAGCTAGTAGCTAGAAGCTAGCAGCTGCCTTCATATCAGCTTCAACTGGCGCGGTTGCGGCGCAGTAATCCTAACCCGCTCCACTTTACGGTCCGTTGCTTCCAGAACTTCGAAGCGCAGGCCGCCGTCGTCCACAGTTTCGCCTCGGCGCGGGATGTGTCCCGCCAACTCACTGACCAGGCCCGCTACCGTGGCGGATTCCCTGCCTTCCAGTTTAGTCCCGAACAGTTCGGCGAGACCGTCCACGTCCATGCCTCCGGAAACGATGTAGGACTGATCATTTTCCCGGACGATTTCCGGCTTCTCGTGTTCGTCCCGGATTTCCCCGACGATCTCCTCGACCAGATCCTCGATGGTCACCAACCCGGCCACCCCGCCATATTCATCGACCACGATCGCCATACGGATGTTGTTTTTCTGCATCTCTCGCAGAAGATCGCTGCCCAGTTTGCTCTCCGGCACGAAATAAACGTCGCGCCGCATCAGGGTTTCGAGCGTGCGCTGGGAGGCTTCGCTATCCTTCACTTGCAAAACATCCTGGGCATAGACGATGCCTCTGATGTTATGAATGCTCTCCGCGTACACGGGCACGCGCGAGTAGTGCTTCGTCCGCAACATTTCGATGAAGCGTTCCACCGTGGTTTCAACGGGCACGGCAAACATCTCCGGACGCGGCTTCATGGCTTCGCGCACGGTCTTGCCGCTGAATTCAACCACGGACTGAATCAGGTCGCGGTCGCCCTCCTGAATGATGCCTTCCTCCTGGCCGGCTTCTATCAAAGCATCCACGGCTTCGGCTGCGGTCTCCGGTTCCTCACGCGTATTTTCGCGAGTGAGCGATGCCACCGATTGGAGGAAGCCCAGAACGATCGTCATCGGCAGGACCACATAAATCAGAATTCTCACCAGCCACGCCCACCGGATGAGCCAACTGCCGTTGGTGCGCGAGAAGAACACAAACGGGAGAAACTGATTGAATACGATGATGATCACAATCAGGCTAATAGCGGCCTGCGAGATCTCATATAGGCTCCAGCGTTGATCGCTGAAGAGCGCGAAGCCCACAAGCAAGGAAATCGTTGCAGTGGTCAGCTGCTTAAGCACAGACATGGAGAGCGCGGCGCGCGAGCGACTGACTTTCAGGATAGGCTCGACCTTCTGCTCGAAGACATCGATGTTGTCCTGAAATTCCCGCGAAAGAAATTTGCCGATCTCCTGGTAAACGCGGTCCACATAGGAGGCCAATGCCAGCAGGCCGAGCAGCGGGATCAGCGCGAGCGCGACGGACCAATTCATGCGTTTCCCCGGTTGGCACGAGGACGCTCTGTTCGTCCTTCGCGGTGCAAAGGCTGAGCGGCACGCGGTTGTGTCCTCTCGATCAGACCAGCCTCCAATTTCAGTTGTTGCCGCAATCGACTTTCCTCGCGAGCCATCTTGCCATTATCCTGCTCGTGATCGAAGCCCGCCAAATGGAGAACTCCGTGCAGCACGAGGATTTTTATCTCTGCGGCCACGGAGTGTCCCAGGCGGTTGGCATTCTCCCGTGCGATGTCGGCGGAAATCGCGAGGTCGCCAGCCACTTGTCTAGCCTGAGCGCGCCCCAGCGGCGGCGCTGGAAACGACAACACGTCCGTCGACTTGTCTTTTCCCCGGAACCGAAAGTTCAGCGAACGAAGTTCGCGGCTGTTGGTCACCAACACATTCACGGTGCCCCGCAAACGCACGACCCGCCTCGCCCGCAATAGAAAACGTTCGAGCGTTGAGGGGCTCAGCCCGGCGATTCTTTTTCGAAGGATAACCAACTGTTCCCTGCGCGGGTTCTATTCTCCCGAGGCTTCGCGGGCTCTGCCACTTAAATCCGCCGGTTGCGAATTCTTAATCTCAGTGCTTCGCAATCCTCCGCCGGAACTCTCGGCGCTTTTTCCGCCGGACAATAGCAGCATCTGCTGCTCCGCGATGTGTGTTTTATGCTCGTCATAGGCGCGAATGATGCGCTGCACCAGGTGATGCCGCACCACATCGGCTTCGTCGAAGTGAACGAACGTCAGGCCTTCCACCCGCTGCAAAATGTCGACCGCTTCCAGCAGCCCGCTGCGGCGTGCGTTCGGCAAATCGATCTGCGTAACGTCGCCGGTAATCACGGCTTTGGAATTGAATCCGAGGCGGGTGACGAACATCTTCATCTGCTCCGAAGTCGTGTTCTGCGCTTCGTCGAGAATCACGAATGAATCGTTCAACGTGCGCCCGCGCATGAATGCGATGGGAGCAATCTCGATGACATTTTTCTCCAGATAGCGGTCCACTTTTTCGGGATCGAGCATGTCATACAACGCGTCATAAAGAGGACGCAGGTAAGGATCGATCTTGTCTTGCAATGTGCCCGGCAAGAATCCCAGGCGCTCGCCCGCTTCCACCGCCGGACGCGCCAGGATGATGCGATTCACTCGCTTGGCGAGCAGCGCCGAAATTGCCATAGCCACGGCAAGATAAGTCTTGCCTGTACCCGCCGGGCCAATCCCGAAAACCATGTCATGCTTCTCGATGGCCTCGACATAGCGCCGCTGATTCACGCTCTTGGGTTGCACCATGCGGCGTCCCAGCGATCTCTGGCGGCCGGCATCCGCGAGTCCGCGCAAAGTTGCAGTCGGGTCGGCCGTGAGCACGCGCAGCATGCTGTTCAAATCTCCATTGTTGAAGCTGTAGCCGGAGCGTTGCAGGCTTTCGTAGTCGGCAAAAACCTGCTCGGCGCGAGCCACGTCGCGCGCCGCGCCTTCCAGTTCAATGGCGTTCGACCGCAGGTCAATGGTGACGTTCAGGCCGTCTTCCAGCACGCGCACATTCTCGTCCCGCGTGCCAAATAAAGTCTCGATGTTGGGAATTATCCCTATACTTTTCTTCATTCAGTCTCTTTGACGAACCACAAACACGCACAGCTCCGCCATTTCGCGAACAAAACAGGATTATGCTCGGAGACGGGACCAGCCGGAATGCTCATGCCCAGGAGGCAAGTCACTACCATTGCATAAAGCGTACCCCGCGGCGGGGTGGGAGTCAATGGCCGCGCAACGGTTTGACCCGCAGAGACTTATTCCCGTAAAATCATTTATTCGGTACTCACCGGAATATCTCGCTGTACACGCAAAGGTAAGACTCAGACATGGCTAACCATTTTTCGGCGCTGAAGCGCGCCCGTCAAACCACGAAGCGCACGGCCACCAATCGCGCCAATGCCTCCCGCTTGCGCACCGCATTGCGCGGCCTGCGCGAGACCATCGAAAAAGGCGACAAGCAAGCCGCCGAGCAGACCTACCGCCAGACCGTATCCGCGCTCGATAAGGCGATCCAGAAGGGCACGCTGCACGGCAATACTGCGGCACGGTATAAGTCGCGGCTGGGCGCCCGCGTTAATGCGATGAAGTAGCTGTTAGCTCTTGGCCTTTAGCTCTTAGCGTGGAACTCGGAACGGCAGACCTGCGTGGGTCTGCCGTTCGTTTTTTGGGATTCAACGCTCGCGAAGGCTTCCAGGGCGAGGTAAAATAGAATCATGACGCAGGAAGTTTCCGAGCTTCTGAAAAAAGCGCTCGCCCTTCCCCCAGAAGCGCGCGCTGCGCTTGCCGGTTCCCTGCTCGAAAGCCTTGATGATACCGTCGACGTCTCCGCGGAGCAGGAATGGAACGAAGAGATCGCACGCCGAATCCAGGAACTCGATTCCGGCAAGGTAAAGCCCATCCCATGGGCTGAAGCGCGCCGGCAGGTTTCAGCGATCCTCAGTGGCCGCTAAGCCGCTTGATCTTCACCCGGACGCACTCGAGGAATGGAAATCCGCGGTTGCTTGGTACCTGGAGCGTAACGAGACCGCGGCGGTTAACTTCGTCGCCGAACTGGATCAAGCCATAGACTTAATAGCAGCTTCCCCTCAACGCTGGCCCAAGGGCCAGCACGGAACCCGCAAGTTCGTCCTGCAGCGCTTTCCCTTTGCGATTATTTACCGTGAGAGAAAAACTGACGTTCAAGTCCTGGCCATTGCACATGGGCACAGGCGGCCTGGATACTGGAGAAGTCGACTGTAATACCTAAATGCGGATGACTTGCAGAGGCTCACTTGTGTTCGATCGGCGTGACTTCCGCTGACGGCGGATGGCCGATGGCGGCCGTTTACACCGGCAACTGATCCTGCATCCATCCCGGCGCTTCCAGCTTCGGTTCGGTCGTCAAGTCCATCACCAGCCGCTCCAGAACCATGCGCTTGCTCACGGGATTAGATCGCAGAGCGAGATCGGCTTTGGCCACGAGGCGAATAGCGCGCGTGAGATCGCGGCGGGATTTATAGCGGCGGGCCTGCTTGATAATATCGTCGGCAGCGAATGGAGGCACGCGAAAGCCCTGCCATAACGCGGCCCAGAGCATGCGCTGGTCACGCACGTTACGCTCGAGAATCACCAGCATCTGGCGAAAGGTTTTGGCCAGCATATAGATGTGGCCGATGGCGGCTTCTTCGCCCTCGCCCGACGAAAGCATCGCATCCAGCACTTCCAGCGCGCGCACGCGATCTCTGGCGGAGATGGCGTCGGTCAATTCATACAGCGATCGCTGCTTGGCGGCCAGCACCATGGTTTCCACGTCGCCCAGCGTGATGCGGTTCTTTGCGCCGACGTAGAGCATGAGCTTCTCCAGTTCGTTGGAGATCATCATCATGTCGCCGCCGAGGGCGTCGACCAACTCGCGAGCGCCGTCGGGCTCGATCTTCACCGGCACGTCGCGGCTGGTGCAGTAGTCGGAAATCCAGCGCACGGCTTCGCCTTCCTCCACGCGCGCCAGTTCGACGATGCCGCAGTACTGGCCCATGGTTTCGCGGATGCGCTGGTAGCGTTCCTTGTCCTGCATCTCCATGCGGCGCACGTCGGCGGGAATGCTGATATGGTCGGCGACGAAAACTATGAGCGCGTCGGGATCAGGATTCTTGCAATAGGCTTCGATGGCGGCCAGCTTCTCGTCATTAGAGTTCGATCCGCGGCCAAAAAGATTCTTTACGCCGCGCACGAAAAATACCTGAAATGGCGCCATCAGCGAAGGCGTGCGGGCGCGGTCGAGAACTTCGGCCAGATCGTTTTCGGCGAGGTCGAATTCGAACAGACTGAAGTCGCGAAGATCGGCCGGAACCAAGTGCTCGAGGATGGCATCGCGAAAACGTTTGCGGAAGAACGCTTCATCGCCGACGAACACATAAGCCGGACGCAGCTTGCGCGACTCAAGTTCGCTGACAAACCGCTCCGCCTGGGCGAAAGCCCGCATCAAAAGTTCTCCTCGGAATAACAACTGATCGTGGCGCTGCGTCGTTGGTCGCCGGTCCCTTCGCTTCGCTCAGGGCAGGCTAAGAACGGTGGTTGGCGAACCACGAACGGCCAACGGCTAACGACCATTTGAAACTCTAGCATCTAGAAGCCCTCCAGAATGTTAGAGACCAGGGTACGGGCGAAATCCTGGGAGAGCCGCCGGAAGGCGGGCGAGTCTTCCTCGAAGAAGCTGGCCAGGTCCTGCGAAACTTCGTACTGCTCGCGAAATAGATATGACGGATTCTGGTAGAGCACCTTGCCCTGCCGGTCCGTGAGCGAGACTTTCATGCTCACCACCACCAAAACGCTGGCGGCTTGCCCGGTTGCGGAGTTATAGGTGAGCGGTGAAGCGGAGGTGGAGATCACAGTGCCGCGCAAGGTGGCGTCGGCGGCTTCGCCAGGGGCATTCAGGATGTGATAGTGCGTGCGCGTGGTAAATTCGTGCACCACAGATGCCGTAAGCATCTGCTCGATCCTGTACGTGGTGGTTACATTTACGAAGGCGGGAACAGCAATGGTCTTAACATTTTCCGGGAGCTGCACGGCGTGGCCAGCCGTGTGGTATCCGCAACCGGTGGTCGCTACGAGCAGCACCAGCCCCAGGGCGCGCCACGACTTCATTGGATCTTTCCCACCGGCCGAGTTGCAATCATGCTCTCGGCACATTCCACGGCGGTGACAGCCGCGATCCTCAGGTTGTCCGCGGCCGCCCAGAGCCAGACTCCATGGGAGCGCGAAGATTCGGTTTTCAGAGAAACCATGATGTTGGCCTGACCCGCCGTGTTCACGTTGCTGGGCTGCGAATCGTCCTCGGCTCCCGCCAACATCACATGATCGCCGGCGAGGGCCTGTGACAATTTTTGCTGATCGACCATCCGCTCCATCTCCAAAAAGATGCTCAGTGCGTGGCCGTGAAACACGGGAGGCTGAAGCGCCATCAGCGCGGGCTGCGGGGCATCGGCTCCGGCAAGCTTTTGATAGTGGCGCCGCACGCGCTCCTCGAGCGCATCAAGCGACAATTTCGAGTTCGTCCCGTAGCGTGCGACCATGTTGAAAGCCACTTGTGCATCGAAAACATCCTTCGGCAGCGACTGGAATGACAACAGATTGACGGTCTGCAGGTGCAGCTCGTCCATGCCCTTCTGTCCCTGTTCGGAGGCTGGCTCGAACACCGTCGCAACGGCGCTTCGGATGGCGCCAGCTTTGCGAGCCCGCAACAGCAGGAGCGCCAGGGTCACAGCTGCGGGATGAGCCACAACGCACGGTGCCGGCTGCAGTTCCGGTTGCCACATCTGCCCGCGTTCGCGCTCCACCCAGAGAGAACGAACTGTGGCGCCCGCTTCTTCTTCCAATGCGCCGGAGAGATCAATAATCGCACTGCCGGCATCGCGCGCGCGCTTCCAGGTCTGGCGGGTGCATCCGGCGTCAGCGGCAAAAAACGTAAAGTCCATGTTTGTGAACTGCTCGGCGCGTACGCTCTGGATGAAGTTGATCTCGTCCCCGGTCGCTTCAAGCTGTCCGATCGACTCGTCATCGTCAAGCAGGCGCACGTCAACCGCAGGGAAGTTACGCTCGTTGAGCATTTCAGCGACTTCCTTGCCTTTGAGCGTGCCCGCGCCCACGATGGCAGTCCGATAGAGCTGCCCGCGTGCGGAAGAGGACGAGGGCGAAACCGCGATTTTGGACGGACTACTCATGAAGTCTGCGAAGCCTCTTTGTAGGGGGGAGGCGGAGGCTGGCTCCGGCGACGGAAGATCCACTGCAGGCGCCAGAACACCCCAGAGAACGTATACAGAAGCGCTACGGCGAATAGCACCGGCTTGGAGAAGAACCAAACGCCGGCGAATAGAGCGCCAAAAAGAATGATCAACCGGAAGGGACGGCGCGAACCGAAATCAATGTCTTTGAAGCTATAGAACCGCCAGGTGCTCACCATCAGATAGCCCACGGCGGCGACCATTGCCAGCCATGTAATCGCCGTGTACCAGGATTCGAGGGGAGCCCCACTTTGAAAATGCACCACGGCCGCAATTACTCCGGCACCCGCCGGAATGGGCATACCGACAAAGTACTTTTTCCCCGGATGTCCCGGATTCGAAGGTTGCGGATTCGTTGTGATATTGAACCTGGCCAAGCGACTGGCTCCAGCCATCAGAAACAGGAAGGCGGCAATCGCCCCGAGTTGGGTCAACTTGATGTTCCACTCCGTGAGTGCGACCGGCGGCATCAGGTGAAATCCCCACGTCCAGGCCAGCATCGCCGGAGCCACGCCGAACGTAATCACGTCGGCCAGCGAATCGAGTTCTTTGCCGAAGTCGCTGCTGGTTCCAGTCATGCGGGCAACGCGTCCATCCAACCCGTCGAACAAGACGGCAAATCCAATCGCTTTGGCGGCATTGTCCAAATGCCATGAGGTCAATGCGCTGGCGTGGACCACTTCGAGAATGGCGTAGAAGCCGGCCGCCATATTCCCGGTGGTGAACAGCGAAGGGAGAATGTACATTCCCTTGCTCATACGGCGCGGCCGCCGCTCGTCGGGTCGACCTTTTGGAAGGGAAAGGTCCATCAGCGTGCCCCCTCGTCGGCGGAATGACTCGCGGCGCTTGCCAGTTCGCCATCCGGCTGCAGGTAAGCCAGAATGCTCGCACCGCCGCGAACCCGGTCGCCCACCTTCACTTGCAAGCTGGCAGTGGAGTTGAGCAGTATGTCTGTGCGCGAGCCAAACTTGATCAGTCCCACACGCTGGCCGCGCTCCAACCGGTCGCCAACTTTCGGATGGAACACGATTCGCCGCGCCAGCAATCCAGCGATCTGTTTGAAGATGACCACCTGACCATCGCCTTCCACGCGGACAACATTCTGCTCATTCTCCTCAGCCGAAGCTTGATTCATTGCGTTGAGAAATTTCCCTTTCTGATAACGCACATCGCGGACGATCCCAGCGATCGGGGAACGGTTCACATGCACATCAAAAACACTCAGGAAAATGCTGATGCGAGCCTGTTTCTCGCCGCCAGTTGTCACCCACGAGACATCCGTAACCTTGCCATCCGCGGGCGAAACCACGGCGCCTGCAGTCTCGGGAATGGCACGCTCGGGATCGCGAAAGAACCAGAGAAAAAACGACGCGAGAAACAAGGGCACCAGAGCCCATCCGGGTCGCGCGGCCCAGCCCACCACGATTGCAGCCACGATCAAGCCCAGCGCGTAAAAGTAGCCGTCACGAACCATGAGAGTAGAACTAATTATAGAGCAGGCACGGGCGACAAGGTCTTAGGTTTGGGCCTAAGTCCAAACAAAGAAAGGCGCTGACCAGCGCCTGTGTGCAGATACAAAACTTCCCTTGCGGCGACGGCCGCCTCTTAGTGGCCAGAAAAATTATGCTACGTGAGTGCCGAACTGCTGCCGATACTGCCGCTCAATCGATTGCATCTGGTCTTTCAGACGCAGCTTGAGCTTCTTAAGCCGAACTTCTTCCAGCTTTTCATCTTCGCTGAGATAACGCTTTTGGGTGAGTGAATCCAGACGGGTGGAATATTGCATGTGCTCCTGAGCCAGCTTGCGAAATTCATCATGGTTGGTCAGAAGAGCGTCATTCGAAGTCAGCATCCAGGCAGACCTCCAATAGGTGATTTCTAGGCTCAAGCTATCACAGCCTCATAATCGGTTCAATGCCATATTTCTGGTGCAGTCTCGTTATGAGAAACTTCTAATAAAAGCTTAGGCGATAGAGGATTGCATCCTCGGAAGGGATGACATAATAACCCTTGCGCGATCCCGTTTCTACAAAACCGAGCTTGCGATAGAGGGCGCGTGCGCTTTGATTCGACTGGCGGACCTCCAGGAATATGGCATTGGCATTCTTGGCCCGCGCGGAATCGACAAACTCCCGCAGCAGTCGGGTTGCAACGCCGCGTCGTCGGGACTCTTCGGCGACAACAATGTTCTCCAGTTCCCATTCGTTATCGACTCGGTGCGCTACGAGGAATGCCAGCATGCGATGCGGCGCGCCTGAAACCGTCTCCGCCCGCGTTTCGTCAGCTTCCTCAACTACCCATATAAAGCGTAGGGGCGACCCCAAATCACTGGTTGCGAACAGGCCTTCATACTGCTGCCGGGACCAATGCGCCGCGGCCGGGCTCTGATGCTCGAGCTCGATCATCGCGGGGATATCGGCGTTATTGGCTGGCCGGGAGCGCAAGCTAGGAACCGATTTTCTCAAGCATTTCAACGTCGGTGCGGCGGATATAGTTCGCCTCCAACCGGTCGGGCGCTACCGTCTCGCCGGCCTGAATCTTGTGCCAGCCCAAACGGGCAACATCAGCCGCAGAGACTGGCGCAAGAGTTGATACCGACAAGCCGGCTGCCAGCGCCGCTTCGGCGAGAGCGGTATCTGGAGTCACCACCGTCCATCCTTTCGCCTGGGAAAGGAATTCGCTTCTGCTCAAGATAAGCTCTTGTGGAACTTGGGGAGCATGGGCCGGGACTTCATACTTCCCGACATAGACATCACTCCTGCCTGCATCCAGAGCAGCCATGACGTTGCCTTGAGCGCCACTGCTGAAGACGCACACTTCCAGTAGGGACACTGGCGCGATCGGCTTGTTCAAAACCTCGCCCAGCGCCTTCACCGCCGCCAGGCCGATCCGAAGGCCAGTGAACGATCCCGGCCCGGAGGCTACAGCGAAGGCGCCGATGTCGTGCTTGGTGAATCTGTGGCTGCAGAGTAGCGCTGCAACTTGGGGAACGAGTTCTGCAGAAAAAGTGCCGCCGGCCAGAGGCACAATCTCGATCAGTTCCACGTCATTATGATCGGCAGAGCCTTCCCCCGCCCGCGCCAGAGCGATGCTGCCGCGCTTGCCGGAAGTATCGATGGCGAGAAGAAGCATGAAGAAAATTTCTTGCCTTATCCGGGGAGACTGGTAAAATCCGTGGCCAGTTTGCTTTCTACTTTCATTCTTGAACCAGTTCCAACAACACTCCGCCCGTGCTCGACGGATGCACAAAAACGTATCGGTGACCGCCGGCACCGATTTTAATCTCCTCCGAGACCAGACGTATGCCGTCCTTCTTCAGACGCTCAACGGCTACCGGCAAATCGGGCACGCGCAAGCAAACGTGGTGCAACCCTTCGCCCCGCTTGGCGATAAACTTGGCGATCGTAGAATTTTCCGAGGTCGCTTCTAAAAGTTCCAATCGGCTTTCGCCTACCGGAACCATCACCAGCCGGACCTGCTCTTGCTCCACCGTTTCTTCCGGAGAGACTTTCAGACCCAGCTTCTCGTAGATCGCCTTCGCGGCCGCCAGCGACTTCACCGCAATCCCGAGATGATCGATTTGAATCATCAGTTTTTCCCCACATTGGCGGCGAGCTCTTCAATCAGGGTATAGGGATCACGTTTATGCTCCGCCACTTCCGCCGCCAGACGTGCCAGGTTGCCGTTCGCCAGTTGCGTCCGCGACTTTTCCAGTAAAGCGTCGCGCAGCATCTCGATCAAGCGCTCCTGCCAGTTCTCGACGCTCTTGTGCAGCGCCAGATTTTCCTTCTGCAGATACGCCTCATAGTCCGAAATTGCGCCCGCGAGTTCCTCGATCCCGGTTCCCTGGCTGGCGACTGTTTTCACGATCGGCGGCGTCCAGCCATCGTGGCGCGTGGCCAGCGACTGCAGCGTACGGATCTCGCGCTCCACGTTCTCAGCGCCTTCGCGGTCGCTCTTGTTGATCACGAAGATATCGGCAATCTCCATGATGCCGGCTTTGATGGTTTGCACGTCATCGCCCATGCCCGGAACCAGAATCAGGACTGTGATGTCGGCGAGCCGCACGATGTCCACTTCATCCTGGCCCACGCCCACGGTTTCGATCATGATCAGGTCGCGCCCCGAAGCATCGAGCACCGTGGTGACATCGGCGGTGGTGCGCGCGAGGCCGCCCAGCGAGCCGCGCGTCGCCATGCTGCGAATGTAAATCCCCGGATCGGAGAAATGCTCCTGCATGCGGATGCGGTCGCCCAGAATCGCGCCTCCAGTGTAGGGACTGGTCGGATCGACCGCGATAATGCCCACGGTGCGATTGTTTTTACGATAGAAGCGGGCAAGCTGATCGACCAGCGTGCTCTTCCCCGCCCCCGGCGGCCCGGTCAGCCCGAGCACGCGCGCCTTCCCGCTGTGTGGGAACACGGCCTTCAGCAGCTCGGACCACCCCGGCGCGCGGTTCTCCACGGTCGAGATGGCGCGCGCCAGCGTGCGCACGTCGCCGGAGCGAAGTTGGTCGATCCATGCCTGGATGTCTTGGTTCAAGCGATCAGTGTAAAGCAGAGGGCGAGGAAGAAGAAATCTACCTAGAGTCTGGGAGTAGGCCAGTTTCCGAGTTGCCGACAAACCAACCGGAACGCCTCTAGGCCCCCCGTTTTGGGGCTCAATAAGCGCATTGGCCTGTTAGCTCCATGCGTCTTGATGGCCCCGTGACTCCGGACATGGTGTGCGCTTTGGAATCGGCAGGGGCTTCTTCTCTCTAAGCAAGCGAGTGTGATCTAATTGGCGGGCGTTAATCCAATTGTCAAAGGAGTCTGTATGCCTACTATTACCACCAAGGACGGCGTTGAGATCTTTTACAAGGACTGGGGTTCGGGGCAGCCGATCGTGTTCAGCCATGGCTGGCCGCTTTCGGCGGATGACTGGGATAACCAGATGATGTTCTTTCTGGGCAAGGGGTACCGCGTGATCGCGCATGACCGACGTGGGCATGGGCGCTCGACGCAGGTGGCCGATGGGCACGATATGGACCATTATGCGGATGACCTGGCGGCGCTTACGGCGCATCTGGATTTGAAAGATGCGATCCATGTTGGGCACTCGACCGGCGGTGGTGAGGTAGTGCACTATCTGGCCCGGCGTGGGCAACAGGACGTGTACAAGGCTGCGATTATTAGCGCGGTGCCGCCGCTGATGTTGAAGACGGATGCCAATCCGGAAGGCCTGCCGAAGTCAGTGTTTGACGATCTGCAGGCGCAGCTTGCGGCGAATCGGTCGAAGTTCTATCGCGACCTGCCGGAGGGGCCTTTCTATGGATTTAACCGGCCGGGGGTGAAATCCGTTGAGGCTACCATCGCAAATTGGTGGCGGCAGGGGATGATGGGCGGCGCCAAGGCGCACTATGACGGGATTGTGGCCTTCTCGCAGACGGACTTTGCGGAGGACCTGAAGAAGATCACGATTCCGGTGCTGGTGATGCATAGCGAGGACGACCAGATCGTTCCGTATGTGGCGGCGGGGCCGAAGTCGGCAAAGCTGCTGAAGAATGGGACGCTGATTACGTATAAGGATTTTCCGCATGGCATGCCTACTACGCAGGCGGAGAAGATCAACGCCGACCTGCTGGCATTCCTCAAGAGCTGAAGATATAGCTTCTAGATCCCAAACGCCCTGGTACACGAGTGCAACAAAGTCACTCGGGCTTTGGAACAAGTTGCCCCAAAGCGCATCATATGCCGGCCGAGTCACGGGCTAACCGGAGACTGACCTGCGACCCAGAGCCGTCAGTCCTTCAGCAACTGCCTTGCAATCACCAGCCGCTGAATTTCGCTGGTGCCCTCGCCGATGGTGCACAGCTTTACGTCGCGGTAATACTTTTCGGCGGGATAATCTTTGATGAACCCGTACCCGCCGTGAATCTGCACGCCTTCGTTGGCACACCTCACGGCAACTTCGCTGGCGTAGAGCTTCGCCATGGAGGACTCCAGCGTGGTCTTCAGGCCGGCGTCTTTCATCGAGGCGGCACGCATGGTCAGCAGACGGGCCGCGTCAATCTCCGTGGCCATGTCGGCCAGCTTCCACTGAATCGCCTGGAACTCGCCGATTGCCTTGCCGAATTGCCGACGCTCCTTGGCATAATTCAGCGCGGCCTCGTATGCGCCCTGCGCCATGCCCAGCGACAGCGCCGCAATCGAGATGCGGCCGCCATCGAGCACGCGCATCGCATCGATGAAACCGTCGCCTTCCTTCCCCAGCAGATTCTCCGCCGGAATCGCGCAATCTTCAAAGATCATTTCCGCCGTGTCGCTAGCCCGCAGCCCGAGCTTGTTCTCTTTCTTGCCGGGGCGAAATCCCTTGGTATCTTTGTCGACGATGAAAGCGGAAAGGCCGTGAGTATTAGCGGCACGGTCGGTCACCGCGATCACGACAACCGCATCGGCGTAATGACCGTTGGTGCAAAAGGTTTTCGTGCCGTTGAGAACCCAGTTGTTTCCGCGGCGCTTCGCGGTCATGCGGGCGCTGCCCGCGTCCGATCCCGAGGATGGTTCGGTCAAGCCCCAGGCGCCAAGAAACTCGCCGGTCGCAAGTTTGCTCACGTATTTTTTCTTCTGCGCTTCATCCCCGGCGAGAAAAATATGATTGGAACACAGCGACGTGTGCGCGGCGACAATGATGCCCACCGAGCCATCCACGCGCGACAACTCTTCGATAGCGATAACATATTCCACGTAGCCCATGCCGGCGCCCGCGTACTCAGTGGGAAAGACCGTTCCCAATAATCCGAGCTTGCCCAACTCCTTAACAGTAGCCAGCGGAAACTCGCACGCCTCATCCCACTTCATGACGTTGGGCGCGATCTCGCGCTCGGCGAACTCGCGGACGCTTTTCTTCAAATGCAGCTGCTCGTCGTTCAGTTGAAAATCCAAGATTCCTCCACTTCTGCGCCGCTTGCCTAGCTCGTTTACGCCACAAAACTCGCGGATTCGCTGTTTTCTGGATTAGAACATAGCGGCAGAATGGAGGGAAGTTACCTCGGGCAGAAGAAAGGAAAAGTGCGAGAACCCGCGTCACCACTGGGGATCAAGAGTATGAAAGCCAGCTGCCCAACCGACCGGACGGCCTGCCAATAATTTGGTTCCAGCAGATTTCCCGCGCCGCCGCAAGGCTCACCGTGCCACTCCATCCGCAAGAATGAACCGCTCAAACACTTCATTGGAAAGCAACCGCCCCCGCGCAGTCAAGTGGACAAAGTCTCCCGCCCGCTCCATCAGGCCGCCTTCGACCAACTCTGCAATCGCGACGCGAGCGTACTCGACCGAATCTTCCCCGAATTTCAGGGACAGTTCCTGCAGGCTGACATCCCGCGTGAGCCGCAGCCCAAGAAAAAAACTCTCCTCCAAGGCTGCCCGGCGCGAGACGGCGGTACGCTTTATAGCTGCCGCATTCATGTACGGCTCGATAGAGTCAGCCGCCGCAAATCTTACAGCCTCGCTGTCGTGGGTACTGGGGCTAAAGCCCTGCTCTCTTTTGTGCTCTTGATCGGCACGACTAAAGCTTGCCCTGAGCGCAGCCGAAGGGTCGTGCCCTTCCCGAACCGCCGGTAGCATCGAGTGCGCGTCCACGCCAAAGCCAAAATAAGGTTGCCGCGTCCAATACTTCAAGTTGTGCTGCGACTCGAAACCTTCGCGAGCGAAATTGGAAATTTCGTATTGCGCGATCCCCGCTGATTGGAGTTGCTGGCAGGCTGCGAGATAAAAATCCGCTGTGGCTTCTTCGTCCGGTACAAAGTGCGCGTGATAGCGTGTGCCGCCCGCGAGCACCTCTCGTCCCAGCCGCGAATCTTCGTCCACTTCGAGCATATAGACGCTCACGTGCGGAGCGCCCGTGGCAACGGTTTCCGCCAAAGAGAATTCCCAACTCCCGACGGTCTGGTGCGGCAATCCGGCGATGAGATCGATGTTGAAGTTCTTAATTCCCGCAGCCTGCAGTCGAGCAATGTCCTCCAGCACGGTGGCGCGCTTGTGCAGGCGACCGACAGCCGCGGCCTCCTGATCCACAAACGACTGCACCCCGAGACTGACGCGGTTCACGCCGCAGCGCAGCAGACTCTCCAGCGTGGCGCAAGCCAGCGTGCCCGGGGCGCACTCGACTGTGATTTCAGCTTCGGGACTCACCTGGAACTGGCGCCTCACTGCGCCGAAAATTCGCTCCAGTTGCGCGGCATCGAGCACCGTCGGCGTCCCGCCGCCCAGATAGATGGAATCCACTGCGCGCTCCATGTGGCCGCCCATTTCCAGCGCCAGCTGCGTGGCGTTTTCAATGTCGACGCAAACGCGATCCACGTAGCGCTCCCACAGGGCCCGCGAAAATACGCCGGAGGCAAAATTGCAGTAACTGCACTTGGTGCGGCAGAACGGGACGGAAATGTAAATGCCGAGAGGCATGTCAGATCATTATCCCACCTACGCCGCCTGCAAACCTTTTCCATCCTCCGGGGGGTCTCGACCATCTATTTGCGGTACCCTGTTAGCAGTGCCGGTGGCTGTTTCACTTGATCTTTCAATAACGGATCGTCAAGAAAATCGATGTCGCAGGAAGAAGAAGTATTAGGCAAAGCGTATGACAGCCGCCTGATGGCGCGGCTGCTGAAATATCTGCGCCCGTACCGTTGGCATGTGGCGATTGCGCTGATTTCGATCGTCCTGAAATCTTTTGCCGACGTGCTGGGACCGTATCTCACCAAGGTGGCGATTGATCGCTACCTTGCTCCCGCGGAAGGCTTGTCGTCCGGCTTTTGGAGTTGGCTCAGCCCGCGCGCCATCACCGGCATTGCGCAGATCGCGGCAATTTATGTTGGACTGCTGCTCTTCAGCTTTTTACTCGAGTTCCTGCAAACCTACTTCATGCAGTGGACCGGCCAGAAAGTTATGTTCGATCTGCGCCGCCAGATCTTCCGCCATCTACAGCGCCTGCACGTTGCCTTCTTCGATAAGAACCCGGTTGGCCGCCTGGTGACGCGCGTTACCACGGACGTGGACGCTTTGAATGAGATGTTTACTTCCGGAGTGGTGTCGATTTTCGAAGATCTTTTCGTGCTCTTCGGAATCCTGGGCGTGATGTTGTGCATGAACTGGAAGCTGGCGCTGATCACGTTTGCGGTGTTGCCGTTCATCGTGTATTCCACCAAGATTTTCCGCGACCGGGTGCGCGATTCCTACCGCCGCATTCGCGTCGCCATCGCTCGTATCAACGCCTACCTGCAGGAGCACATCAGCGGGATGGTTGTGCTGCAGCTTTTCAACCGCGAGCGCAAAGCCTACAACCGCTTCTCGGAAATCAACCGCAGCCACATGGACGCGTTCAAAGACGCGATCATGGCTTATTCGGTTTACTACCCGGTAGTCGACATTCTCTCCTTCATCGCGATTGCCTGCGTGATTTGGTTCGGCGGCGGCGACGTGATGCGAAATGTCAGCACCAGCAGCGTCGCCGTGCATTTCAACTGGAAAACGCTGGTTGTATTCCGCCTGGTGGCGACCGGCGCGTCGCTGGGCGTGCTCGTCGCCTTCATCCAGTATTCTCTGCGATTCTTCCGGCCGATCATGGACTTCAGCGAGAAATACAACATCCTGCAATCGGCCATGGCCGCCAGTGAACGCATCTTCAAGTTGCTGGACACGCCCGTGCGGGTGGTCTCGCCGGCAGTGACCAAGAGGCCGGAGGGAGCAGGCCGCATCGAATTCGATCACGTCTGGTTCGCTTATCGCGAAGCGCCGGAAGAATCTGGCAACGAGCATGCGGGGACGGGCGCTTCCGATTGGGTTCTCCGCAATGTCAGTTTCGCTATCGAGCCCGGCGAAACCGTAGCCATAGTCGGCCACACCGGCGCGGGCAAGACCACGCTCATCTCGCTCCTGCTGCGTTTCTACGACGTGCAGAAAGGTGCAGTGCGAATCGACGGCGTCGATGTGAAAGACATGGATCTAGTTGACTTGCGCAGTCGCTTCGGCGTGGTCCTGCAAGATCCGTTTCTGTTCAGCGGAACGATCGGCGGAAATATCCGGCTCGGCACGCAGCGCATTCAGGATAAAGATGTCGAAAAGGCCGCCGAAGACGTGAACCTTGCCGACTTCATCCGTGCCCTGCCCAAGGGCTTCGATGAAGAAGTTCGCGAACGCGGCTCCACGCTTTCCACCGGTCAGAAGCAGCTCATCTCGTTTGCGCGCGCTCTGGCCCACGAACCGAAGATTCTGATTCTCGACGAAGCCACTTCCAGCGTGGATACGGAAACCGAATTCCGTGTGCGCGATGCGCTCAACCGCATGGTCGAAGGACGCACGTCCCTGATCATCGCCCACCGGCTTTCGACCGTGCAGCGCGCCGACAAGATTATCGTCATGCACAAAGGCCAAGTGCGCGAGATGGGCACGCACCAGCAACTCCTGGCCCAGCGCGGGATTTACTTCAAGCTGTACCAGCTTCAGTACAAAGATCAGGAACTGAATGTGGCGCGGGCGCCCTCGCCCGCGAATGCCGACGGCTTCAGAGAGCCGGA